>Ga0310695_10004806_pt1 | contig 24384 bp, 16 predicted proteins | sample RumenRJG_04DNA_FD_203882 | JGI IMG/M metagenome (GOLD analysis project Ga0310695, IMG submission 203882) | Bovine rumen microbial communities from Lethbridge, Alberta, Canada - RJG_04 (v2) (version 2) | ecosystem: Host-associated > Mammals > Digestive system > Stomach > Rumen | place: Canada...
AACCGGATTGATAAAAACATTGTAAACTTTCCGGTCATGTTCTCCGGTATCCATTTTGAAGTCATGGCCTTCATAGAAATCCGACTGCATGGAACAGTGGTCGCCTGCAATGACGATTGTTGTGTTATCGTAGAAATCTTGCTCTTGACACCAACGAATAAACTCGTCAATCTGGCGGGAAGCACACGCCCAAACATTTTTATACTGACTATCGTACTCACTTTTGCAAAGACTACAGATATATCCGTCCTGCGCGTGCGTGTCTACGGTCAGCATCGTAAGATTAAACGGCTGCCCGGTATCTGACAGTTCTAACAGCTCATCTTTCGCCCACTCATACAGCTTCTGATCTTCAAATCCCCAGGAAACCTTATAGTCACTCGGGATTCGTCCTTCATTAATTGACTCATAGTAGTCAAGGATTTGATAGTTCCCATGATCCAGGAAATACTTCTTCCTTCCGCCAAACACGGCGTCGGAGCCACACATAAAGAGATTCGTATAACCTTCTGCGTCCAGCAGATCGCCAAGCGATGTGATGCCCGGCATGAATCTCTTTTCAGATCCGCTCATAACGCTATAGGATTTCAATGGAAGCCCAGTACTCTCACAGAAAATGCCTGCCATCGTCCAGCCACAAAGCGGTGCAACAGCAGCACCTTCAATAAGATCCGACTGGGAAAAGCTGATATTCTCTTTAGCGATCTCCGTCATCTCACGAATCAGATTAGTATCCATCAAGCCGCCATTCTGAATGTCCTGCGAACTTGATTCTGCGGATTCCATTATGATGTATATAAGATTTCGCTTCTTTTCCGGGAAAGTAATAGAGACAGTGGAAGGATCAACATATTCCTGATCGAAGAAACTGGAATGCTGAAGACTGCTTCGAATATAATCATAAAGCCCAAACCAGCTCTGTGCTCGATATGAAGCGGCAGAAAACCAGACAATGATGATGAGAAGTCCAATTAAAGTGCTATGTTTGATAATGGGAGAAAAGAACGCTCTCAGTTTGTCCCTCAGCGCCGGTTTCATGTCCAGAAAGACTTTGATGAATACAATGGCGACAAGAATCTCCACTAAGATACCAACTGCTGGTAGAAGTGCTTTTTGAATATAATTATTAACATATGACCCGGCTCCGTTAAGAGGCATGTGTAGATGAAATAGTATCTCATCAAATCCTACTCCGTTAAAATTTGCCGCAACCCAGTTCAGACTGAAGCTGATTAAGAGTAAGATAAAGATGAAAACGAAAAACAGTACTCTCTTTAATTTCTTCACTGTCGTTGCCTCCAAACGATATCCATTCTGCTACAGTATCGACATGCACATTAACCCGTACCACTTATCCACACGCTACAAAGATCCAACCTGAATAAAGCAGTTCGTTACTTAACTGATTTTATAAAAAACATACGTCATTTAGGAGCACTCAGGAATTTACCCGGCTCAACCTTCCAGATTTCATCGTAATATTTTCCAGTCAAATAAACATATTCTCCATCCCATGCAATACCGTTCAGAACATTCTGATCTGCGCTTTTACTTTCCAACTTGACTGCATAGCGTGCTTCTACTTCTCCGGTCTTCGGGTCAATGCAGACTATGTCATTTGTATGCCAGATGTTTCCAAAAATATGGCCTTCTATATATTCAAGTTCGTTTATCTCAGTGACAGGTTTTCCTTCTTCCTGAACCTTCAAGATACGAACCACATTATAATCGCTATCCATGTAGTAAACGCAGTCAGTTCCATCAGAAGCTATGAGATAATCTCCATCTGTGGTCAGTCCCCACCCTTCACGATCATAGGTACATTCCTTTTTGATTTCAAAAGTATCAGCATCCAATACATATGCTGTGTGATCCTGCCAAGTAAGCAGATAAAGATCGTTGTTATAAATCACACTTCCCTCAAGAAATACATCATCAAATGCTTTTCGATAATCATCTCCATATCGAAGTATTTCAGACTCTCCTATACGACCAGCGGATTCGTAAAGAGCACCGTCATTGAAAAAGAGACCTTCAGTAAAAACGTGTTTATGCGGCAACGTTTCAACTACATCTGCCTCAGTTATTTCCAGTAACCTGGTACTGTTTTCACACCCCTCTATGGTCAAAAAGACTGTAAAAAGAAGAACAGATAAAAAGATTTTTGCCACAAGTTTAGTCAATCCAAAATCACTCCCTCTGCATAATTACAATACAGTTCAAGTAACTGCTACAGCAATAAGCAAGACGTACAAAAACGAAGGCCAGTACACTACATACTGGCCTTCGCTTAATTCTTAATTTAAGATTTTGCTTTCGGGACAGCTGCTACATTCTCATACGAGTAGTCATTACATGTGCATATTGAGTCCCTTAATCTCTATTACCTTGAGATTAGTTTGCGTTCATTCTTCTGCGAGTTACCAGCAGGATGCCAGCGCCCAGAACAAGGATTGCACCGATGATGTAGAACAGTGTGGTACCAATGCCACCAGTGCTCGGAAGCTCAACGCCCTTGGTATTCTTAATCTCAAACGGCTTCTCGACAACACCATTATCAGTCCACTTAGGCTCTACTTCGTTAGCATCATTGTTGAATGTCCAACTTGCAGCAGTAACCTTGGTATTATCGAAATCAGCATTGTCACCAACAGTCACTGTGTAGCTCTTCAGGATATCAGTATCGTAGGTGTAGGAAGAATATCCTGTCTTATCAGCCAAAGCATTATATTCGCTTTCAGACTTCCAATCCTGACCATCTTTAGTATACTCAGTGACGTTCTCAACTGCTACAGTCGCATCGATGACAACCTTGAAGGTTCTGGTGTCACGAACGAATCCGTCAGGCGCCTCAAGCTCCTTCAGGTAGTACGTGCCGCTGTCGAGTCCATCGAATTCCATACGACCGTCAGAAGTCGTGGTTGCTACAAGGATTGCATCAGTTTCAGCACTCTTAGAAGCGTCGGTGAACAGGCCGAATTTCGCACCAGCCAGCGGGCTTCTCCATGTTTCACTCTTGGTGATTTCGCTGCTCTCGGTTGTCGAATAAATCGGGTTGCCGCTAGCATCGACACCAGTCTTTACGAGTTCAGAAGTCTTTTTGCCTTCCAGGCTCTGACCGCCACCGAAGATGTTGGCATCCAGAGAGAATGTGTAGTGGTTTGTAGTATCCTTTTTGTAACCCTTGCTGGTTTCATCTGCAGGATTATTGGAGAACTCTGTGGAAACTTCGTTCTTTTCAAGGTTTACATTCTTCGGAGCATTAGCAGCAACCTTTGCTTTGTAAGTAATAGTGATATCGGTCGGGATAGTCACAGTTTTCAGGAAACCAGGAGCAAACGTGATGGTGTAGCCACTGTCGCTACCACTAATAGTGTAGCTATCTTTTTCAGTATTATCCGAAGGATCAGTGTACTTAGCATTGACCCCAGTTACGGTTACATCATAATCTTCACTATCAGCCTTCTTCTCAAGCGTCAGTGCAGTCAGAGTATCCTTAACATTGAAGGTCGGATTGGTATACACGGTACCATAACCAGGAACAGTCGTCTTTACTGTGAATGTAAGGACATCGCCAGGAGCTGTAGTAGTCCAGGAAAGATCAGTGGATTCTGTGCCAGAAAGCGCTGTGGCGCCTGTGATATCCTGATCCCAAGTATCCTCATTTGCACTTGTAGCCGTCTTGCTCAGAGTAACAGTGCTCTTTTTTGCAGCAGCGGAGTCACCATAAGTAGCTGCAGTGGTAACTGCCCAAGTAGCATTAGCGGTCTTATTAGGATCATTGTACTGTGAAGAAACAAATACCGGGTTATAGACGGTATCCGGATCTGCAGGAGTAACGAGAACCATGTACATACCTGCATCGATTCCAGACTTCTCTGCTTTACCATCAGTACCAACGGTAACTGCATCTCCATACTCCGTCTTCGAAGCTACGCGAGCCAGGTCACCAGCTAATTTAGCTGTGATGCCAGTAGGCGCAACTGCTGCAGTAGTTCCTGTAGCTGGAGTACCAACGAAAGCCTTTTTGAACTCAGCCTCAGTCAGAACATCCTTGTATGCATCGAGAACCTTCCAACCGGAAACAACTACAGAACCTGCAGGCTGTTCTTCGTCGCCAACCCATTCGATAAACTGATAGAAATGAGCCACATCGTCTTTTGCAAGACCAGTTACGCTAATAGGGCTCTGATTAGTAGGTGTAGCAGCAGGCTCTTCCTGTGCAGGCGGATTATCCTGTGCAGGCGGATCATCCTGTGCAAATACCATCATGCTGCTCATGCTTAATACCATTACCATGGCAAGCACTAAAGCCATAATCTTTTTGATACGTTTCATACTTTTTCCTTTCTCGGGAGGTATCACCATCCCATGTTTTCTGCTGTGGGGGAAGTTTTTATTCAACATGTCTTATCGAACCCCTCACCATCAACAGTTCAAGCAATGTCGTCCATTTCAGGCACTCTCCTTGCGGATGAACCCGTATAGGGGAGTTTTGAAACGCACATGGAAGGAACACCTTCCGATTAAAGTTGTTAATGAGTTCCTGCCTTTAATCATCCGTTTATGTATGTGCTCTTCTTTCCCGCAGACATCCATTGCAGCCAGGCTATCTCTGTGCGTCGGAAGAGTCATCCATAAAAGCTGAATAAAGGATTTTAATATAATGAATGTTAACAGTTACCTTAAATAGATTTCCTTTCTTATCCGGAAAAATTATGTCCTTGTATTCCTGGACCGGATCTGCCGGCCGCTGCTGCTCCTGAACCGGATAAGACTGTTCCGCCCCCTTTCTCTCTCCTGCACTACATGCCCGGAACTGGCCATAGCATCTGCCTTGGATGCAGGCACATTCGACGGGCATCCGGTGCCGTCAAGTCTGGCAAGCCCACGTGTCGTTTGTCAGACGGTTTACGTTACAATATAGGTAAATCCTTTCTGCGTTTATCAGAGAATTGTAAGAGGTTCTTACACCACATAAACGCAGGCACATACCCCATCTATTAATATAGAAGGCACCGGGGTATGGTCCCTTTCAGGAAAAGGAATTTCCTGCCGTCTGATTTGTCGGGCTGAAAAACACACTCGTATGCATCCATGCCCGGCAATAATGCAAAACCATTTACAACAGCTGCTTTTTTTGACCATATATTGCATTGGCGGTCTCTTTTACTGGTGCCCGCCTCCCCCAAATGCTGTCTTTGAAAGAGACTTCCACACACTATTCTACGCCAATCATATATTGTCTTAGTAATTATACAAAGGCTTTCATCACAAAATGCGTCAAAAAATGAATTTTTAGTAAACAGTTTTTGACGCTGTTTGGCGGCACGCGGGTCTTTGACAGTTGAATAAATAGAAATACCCCAGAAACCGCCTAACGGCGGTCTTTTTTTGTCAAATTTCTCTCTTCTATGCGTTGTATGTGTTGTATTTTTATGGTACAATAGGTAGAGAGGAGAAAACCCATGAAACTCTACTACGACAAGCGCCTTGCCGACCCAACTTATTACGCTCAGCAGGGTATACGCATCGGAAAGAAAACTACAACGAGGAATGTGAAAAAATTCGGGAAGCATTCTGAACTCCTTAAGATCACTGATGATCCTCTGTCCTATGTACGGAAAGAGATCGAGAAGATGAATGAGGAATACCGGGTAGGAAAAGTCAGTTTTGACATGACCGTTAACTTCAACGAGAAGGTCAGGCATACTGATGAGGAAGCTTCTTCCTCGAACTCGCTGAACATCGGATACTTTTTTCTGCAGGAAGTGATGAAAGGACTCCTTCTGAAACAGTTTTTCGAAGATAAGACTGCAGACAGGAAGATCACTTATGACTGCTATACCATAGCCCGCTTCCTTGTTTATGCCAGGGTACTGGACCCAAAGTCCAAGCATGCCACCTGGGACGATCTGGGAACATACTATGAGCAGCCATCTTTCGGATACCACCATATCCTCCGGTTTATGGATATCCTGGAGGAGAACTTCAGCGAATACCTTGTATGGCTGTATAAAAACAGTGGTAACGTCGTCAAAAGAGATCCGGCCGTGATGTATTACGACTGTACCAACTTCTATTTTGAATGCGAACAGGAAGATGAAGAAGTCGTGGACGAAGTGACGGGCGAGATCATGCCGGGGCTGCGGAAATACGGCGTAAGCAAGGAGCACCGGCCAAATCCCATTGTAGAGATGGGCCTTTTGATGGACCGCCGCGGGATCCCGATCACCATGTGCCTCCACCCGGGAAACACCAGCGAGCAGCTCACAGCGATCCCCCTGGAAAATGAAGTCCTGAAAATGCTGGACGGAGCAAAATTCATCTATTGCGCAGATGCCGGCCTCGGCTCCTATAACATAAGAAAGTTCAACAGCCTGGGCGGAAGGGCATTCATTGTGACCCAGTCTATAAAGAAAATGAGCGACGTCCTCAAGCAGGCCGTCTTCAATGACTATGGATACAGACGACTCTCGGATGATCTGCCGGTGACAGTATCAGAAATGAAGGGCTTCGACCGGTTTGATGAAAAGAACCTGGACCTGTACAACGATTCGGTCTATAAAGTGATCACAGCTGATAAAGCCATAGATCTGGGATTATATGAAGAAAAGCTCCAGAAGAACGGAAAAACCCGACGGGTCAAGTCCAAAGGGATCCTCAAGCAGAGGATCATCATCACTTTTTCACGAAAAATGATGGAATATCAGCGGTTTATCCGCAGCCGGCAGATCGAAAGGGCGAAAAAGCTCCTGTCTTCAGGGGATCCGGAAGAGATCAAAAAAGGCCCCAATGATGTCCGCCGTTTCATGAAGCGCACAGCAAAGACAAGATCCGGGGAAAAAGCCGTCGTGGAGTATGTACTGGACGAAGAAAAGATCGCAGAAGAAGAAAAATATGATGGTTATTACGCCGTTGCAACCAATCTGGATGATCCGGCAAAAGATATTCTTGACGTGGCTAAGAAGCGGTATCTTATTGAAGACTGTTTCAGGATCATGAAAACAAACTTCTCCGGGCGTCCCGTAAACCACCGGGAGGGCAGAAGGATAAAGGCACACTTTTTGATCTGCTATACTGCCCTTTTGGTCTACCGCCTTTTAGAGTGCAGGCTGAATGACCAGGATACACACGTCACACCGGAGAATCTCATCACAACATTGAAGAATATGAATGTTGTCAATGTACATGACATGGAATATATGGCACTTTATAACGGAAGCAAAGCCCTGGATGCTCTTACAGGCCTGACTGGCCTTACTCTGGACAATGCTCATTACAAGCCCAAGGAACTCAACCGTATGATTAAAAAATTTTTGAAGTAACCCATACATACAACACTCTTTCACAGCTAAAAGAGCCAAGAGCCCAGTAATTATGGGCACTCTTGGCTCTTTTTTAATGTCAAACTGTCGAAAACGGGGTCTTAGTAATTATACAAAGGCTTTCATCACAAAATGCGTCAAAAAATGAATTTTTAGTAAACAGTTTTTGACGCTGTTTGGCGGCACGCATCCAGATTGAGGCTAATCCAGGGCAGAGCACTGTACATGTTAAAGAACATACACAAGCTCTCTCCTCTTCGCAAGCGAGCTGCATCAGCAGAATATGCAGATATATGGCGTCATCGTACCAATCATGCTACAATACGTCAATAGCTTTAATGTTGTATCATTCTTTTTTTATATGGAAAACACCTGTTTATCACAGTCAGAATGGACGATTATATATGGAAGATTTATTTGTAAGATGGGGAAAAAGACAGGAAACGCAGTCCGGGATTTCCGATTCCGATAAGGACCGCACCCGGGACGGGCAGTCTTCAGACGGCAGTACAAATGGCATCAGGGATGCACAGAATCTTTCTGCCAAAAAAGCCCGCAGCAGCAGGAGCCAGTCCGGAGATCTGTCCGGCAGCCCGTCACAAAATCAGAACCTGATGCCGGGCAGCGACGGCAGGTCAAAGGCAGTCCTGGCAGGATGCTGTGTGGATCTGACCCCTGAAAAGCACGCCCGCGCCATGAGTGAGCTGAAAGGTCTTGCAGATGCCTGCGGCCTGGAGGTTGTTTCTGCGGTCGTTCAGAATGCCCCGCAGATCACGCACGCCACTTATATCGGCAGCGGGAAAGTTCTGGAGCTGAAAAAAGAAATCGAAGAGCATGACGCGGATATTGTTATTTTTAATGAGGCATTGACGCCCATGCAGATGCGCAACCTGGAAAAGGAACTGGACACGGAAGTCCTCGACCGGACCGGCCTCATCCTGCAGATCTTTGCTTCCCGGGCAAGGACGCGTGAGGCAAAGCTCCAGGTGGAATCCGCCCGGCTCCAGTATATGCTGCCGCGCCTGGTCGGCATGCGCGCTTCCCTCTCCCGCCAGGGCGGAGGCAGCGGGCGCCTGTCCAACAAGGGTGCCGGCGAACAGAAGCTTGAGCTGGACCGCCGCCGTATTGAAAAAAGAATTGCCGAACTGCGGCGTGAACTTGAGGTCGTCGAGCGTGAGCGCACGACCCAGCGCAACCGCAGGCTGCGGACTGGTTTGACCAAAGTGGCGCTCGTCGGATACACCAATGCCGGCAAATCAACGGTCATGAATGCCCTGCTGAATTATAGCAGCACGGGTTCTGCCGGCGCCGCCGGCGGCAGCAGCAATGAAAGCGCCAGTCCGGCTTCAGGCCGGGGAACAGGTTCTGCATCGGGCCGGGGCACGGGTTCTGCCGACAGCAGGAACAGTTTTGACACGGTCCGGGAAAACACTAAGCAGGTCTTCGAGGCAGACATGCTCTTCGCGACTCTGGACACTTCTGTGCGTCTCATTGACGCACCCGGCCACATTCCTTTCCTGCTCTCCGACACTGTCGGCTTTGTCAGCGAACTGCCACATGCCCTGGTCAAGGCCTTCCGCTCCACACTGGACGAGGTTCGCTATGCGGATCTGCTGCTGGAAGTCGTGGACTTTTCCGATCCTGATTACCGGGAACAGATCGAAGTGACCGCAAAGACACTGGAGGAAATCGGCGCAGGAAATATCCCCGTCGTTTACCTCTATAACAAGACCGATCTGGCTATGGCCGCGGAAACAGGCCTCTCACTCTCAGTCTCAGGAACAGAGGTCTTGAGCCGGAACGACATGACCGGTACGGACCAAGGCCAGAAAGCTGTCCGGGGAGAAGCTGTCCGGGGAGACTTCCCGACTGCCAAAAGCCGTCCCATCCCCGTAAAAATCCCCTTCCGCCGCGGAGACATACTCTATCTGGCAGCCGGAAAGGGGATCGGAATACCGGATATTTTATCTCTCATCGACAGCGCCATGGAGGAAGACCGCATCGAGTGCCGTTTTCTCGTTCCTTATCCTAAAGGAGGCCTCCTGCAGGAGATGCGCCGCCTGGGAGTGCTTTTATCTGAAGAATATCTTCCCGATGGAACCGAAGTCCGGGTGCGCTGCCGCCGCGGAGACGCCCGCAGGTTTCAGACTATGCTGAAAAAATAAAGAAAACGGCGGTGCCTGCGCACTGAAGTGCTCCGGCATGGTCAGAAAGAGTATACAGCAAAGCTTCCTGCACACTGGATAGCTCCCTTGGTATGCCCACGCCATGTTCTCGCGACATGTTCCGGCATGTTTTACGACATGTTTTAATAGGAAGAAGAGCTTCATTTCGTGTTATAATGCTTTATGGACATGCCGATCTTGAATCCGGAGGACGGATTTTGACAAATACCAAACACCAAGCAAAGGAAATGACAAATATGAGCCTGTTTTTTAAGAATCACAATGAATTCTCGTCACAACAGAGCAAGTTCGGACACCGGCACCTGCTGAAGCGGGCAGCCTCGTTGGTACTTGCCGGATTTATCACAACAGGTACCATACTCGGCTGCAGCCAGATGCCTGCGCATTCCTCTTCTACAGAAAACACGCAGGCCGCCAGTGCCCCCGCGGAATCTTCCGGGAATACCGGCAGCGGGACACAGGATGCCGCTTCCGGAACCGGCGGAGCCTCTTCTGCCGGCGATACGCTTCTGACTCTGCCCTATGGGGATTCAGATGAAAAGCAGTCAGCCAGCGCCTATGACTGGATCTGCTCTGACCTGGTGGAGAATGTAAGCAAGCTCAACGGGCTCACGGAGACCGACGACTTCCACGCGGCGGTCAACCGCGAGTGGCTGCAGTCCAACTCAATCCCCTCCGGCTATGTTTCCTACGACGCCTTTGCGGAGCGTCAGCTTGAGGTCGACAAGGAGCTGCAGGCCATCCTGAAGAGTGATCAGGAAATCGACGATCCCTATATCGCCCACTGCAAGAAGCTGGTACAGGATTATTACACCATGTGGCTGGACTGGGATGCGCGCAACGCAGCCGGAGTTGAGCCTCTCAGGGATGTCGTCGCTCCCCTCATTGCCGTACAAAGCCTGGATGATATGACAAAATATCTGTCCGATCCGGATACGACCGTGCGTGCGCTGCCGCTCTGCGGTGCCTTTACGGCAGCCAATCCCAACGACGCGGACAAAAATGCGGTCTATATCAGCCCTCCCTCCCTGGTCTTCCAGGACCCTATGTATTACGACTATCTGGATGCAAACAGCTGGAAGACACAGCCCCGCTACATGGAGGCCGCCGGCTATATGCTGGAGAGACTGGGCTATTCAGAGCAGGAACGCGACAAGATCCTGAAGGACAGCTACACTTTTGAATGTGAAATGGCTTCATCTATGATGACCACTGCGGAATCCAACGCCGAGGATGCCGCGATCCGCTGCAACAATCCCCGCACGCTCCAGGAGCTTGAAAAAGAGCAGGGCGCCTTCCCTCTGACAGGGATGCTGGCCGGTGCGGGTGTCGAACAGTCCGAAGTATTCATCCTGGAAGAGCCGGAATGGCTGGCCTGCATGAGCGGTCTTTATGACGATGCTCATCTGGAAAAAATGAAAGCATATCTCCTTGTCTCCGATGTGCTGCAGTTCATGGAGCTTCTCGACCGCCCCTGCTATGACAGGATGAACGCGGTCCGCAATACTCTCTCCGGATCCAGCGGTCAGGTCGATGACGAAAAAGCCGCCACCGACGCTGTCAACGATGTTCTGGAGATGGAGCTGGGCGAGGTCTATGCAGAGACTTATATCACCGACAAGACCCGCTCAGATGTCACTGCTCTGATCGAAGATGTCGTTGCATATTATCGTTCCATGCTGCAGGGCGAGGATTTCCTCTCCGATGCCACCAAGGCAGAAGCGATCAAAAAGCTGGACAGCCTGACCATTCGTGTCGCCAGCCCCGAAGATCATGAAGAAGAGGAAGAAGCTCTTGAAGCGATCGATTCTGCTGCTTCTGATAAGACTGCGGAGGGATCTGATTCTGCCGCTGCTGCTGAGACTGCCGAGGTTGCAGGCGTCGCTGCTCCCGCTGACAATGCTGCAACTGCTGAAACTGATGCTGCCGCCGCTGCTGAGACTGCCGGGGTTGCAGGCATTGCTGACACTGCTGACACTGCTGACGCTATTGACACTACTGACACTGCTGAAGCTGCTGATACTGCTGATACTGCTGCTCCCGCTGACACTTCTGATACTGCCGTTCCTGCTGACAATGAGGCAGGTACAGAAGAGCGGATCCTTGATTTCAAAGGTCCCGATGAAGGCGGTTCTCTGGTAGATGCGCGAATTGCCATCTCCGAGGATACCTGCCTGGCAATCGCAGAGCGTGTCAACCAGCCCGTGGACCGCGACCAGTGGCTTGCATCCCCCCAGGATGTCAATGCTTACTACTATCCTCTCGACAACTCCATTAACATTCCCGCAGGCATCCTGGGAGGCATTTTCTACAGCGACCAGATGTCCCGCGAAGAAAAGCTGGGCCATGTGGGCATCATTGTCGCCCATGAGATGTCCCACGCTTTCGACACTTCCGGCCGTCAGTATGATGAACACGGCAACCTCCGCAACTGGTGGACCGAGGAAGACTACATCAAGTTCCACGAGCGGGCACAGAAGCTCGTCGACTACTATAACGGCTTTGAGCCAATCAGCGGTTATCCCATCAACGGTGCCATGATCGACACCGAGGCCATCGCGGATCTGACTGGCGTCAAGTGCATGCTGCGCATTGCGGCCGATGATGAGAACTTCGATTATGACCGCTTCTTCCGCACTCTCGCCGCCAACTGGCGCACGCTGACAACTCTGGAGACGGAGGCCTACTCCATCGAGCAGGATTCCCATCCTCTCGCCTACCTGCGCACAAATGCTGTCGTGGTACAGTTTGAGGAATTCCACAAGACCTACGGCACCAAAGAGGGCGACGGCATGTACCTGGCCCCCGAGTACCGCCTGGAAATCTGGTAATATCAGACAATTCAGCACCTACCCCTATAGGCAGGTGCTGAAATAAGACAAGCTCACCAAATCAGACGGACATACTGAATTGAACAGGTATGTAGTATCTGACCGGCATGTCGAATATATCAGACATGATGATTTAACAGACATAGAAAATTAGACAAAATTAGACATATGAAAGGCATGGAACTCTCTGCGTCGCGCAGACTGTCCCATGCCTTTATCTTTGAAGCGATAGGCTTTTCACCATACGTTCACTATGACAGTGGTGACCTTTTCAGGAATTCTTCTTCTCAATCCAGGCGGAGGATCATGCGGAGGACGCGTCTTGCGCAGGTGTCGATCTCCTCCTCGGTGAGCTCTCCTGCTCTGTATGCATCGAGGACCTTTCGGGGATAGCCGCAGCCCATCTTGACGTCATTTCCGGCGCGGATCTCGGCGGGCTGGGAGGCGTGATTCCACCAGTCGGTGGTGAGCATTCCCTGATATCCCCACTCGCCGCGGAGGATGCCGGTGATGAGTTCTGTATTTTCAGAGGCTCTGATTCCGTTGATGATATTGTAGGAGGTCATGATCATCCATGGGTCGGCCTCTTTGACAGCAATCTCAAAGGCTTTGAGGTAGATCTCGCGCAGAGCCCGCTGGGACAGGCGGGAGTCGGATTCAAAGCGGTTGGTCTCCTTGTTGTTGCAGGCAAAGTGCTTGGCGCAGGCGCTGACCTTGCAGGACTGGATGCCGCGGATGAGAGCAGCCGCCATTCTGCCGGCAAGAAGGGGATCTTCGGAATAATATTCGAAATTCCTGCCGCAGAGGGGACTGCGGTGGATGTTCATGGCGGGTGTCAGCCATACAGCAATATTGTTTTCCTTCACTTCCATGCCGCCTGCCCGGCCGATCTCTTCCACGAGTTCCTGATTCCATGTGCTGGCCAAAAGAGCGGCACAGGGGAAGGCCGTGGTAGTGACGCCGACGGCAGGCTGAATGCGGAGGCCGGCGGGACCGTCCGCGGTCATGACAGAGGGAACGCCATATTCAGGGAGATTTCCCATTCCGAAGGTATTGGCGACGCCGGTGTTGGGCTGACCGCAGAGGAGGCTGATCCTGTCTTCCAGGGACAGCTGGGCAAAAAAGTCCTCAAAGTCAGCACTTCCGTCTGCCGCTTGAGCAAAGCTGATCGGGTCCTTTGAGCGGTCGCGGAGCAGGTCTTCGCCTTTGCGGGCGCGTATGTCAGGGGTGAAAATACCGGCTTTTTCCAGGCCTTCCCAGACGCTGACACCGGGAGAGGGACTGTTCCCAGCAGATGGACTGTTCTCCTGCCGGGACAGGGATTCCATGGGCAGGGATTCGAGAGTTCCGTCCGCAAGCAGGCGGTCGGGAAGGGAGACCGGAGCGCAGAGCCTGTGGGCTCTCTCTACAATGATATCTGTTTCAAGTTCCAGGGCTGTATCCAGGCGCACGGTATCGCGCACACTGGTTCCCAGGAAAAAGGTATACTTTCCCTTTTCCAGGACCCAGGCGCTCTCGCATATTTTGCCGAGGTCATCAAAGGAAGCCAGGTCGGCAATCGGGACACACAGGCGGACTGTCGTGGTCTCGCCGGGTTTGAGAAGGGGCGTCTTGCAGAAGGCCTTCAGTTCCCTGGCAGGTTTTCCCAACTTTCCCCCAGGGGCGCTGCTGTAGAGCTGAAGGACTTCTTTGCCGGCAAAGGAACCGATATTGGTGACCCGGGCCAGGACTTCAAGATAAGGGGCATCATTCCTCTGAAAGGCTGTCTGCCCGGAATCCGCCTCGTATTCGTATTCCCCGCTTGCGTTTTTCAACAGATCCATGCAGCAAATGCGGCATTCCAGGGGAGTCAGGCGAAAATCCGTATAGGAGAGACCGTAGCCGAAGGGGTAACAGACCAGGCTGTCTTTGCCGGGGATGGTTTCAAAATATCTATAGCCCACGTACACGTCTTCGGTGTAGTTGACGTATTCCAGGGCCTGGTGGAAGTCTTCGGAGAAGGGATAGTCTTCCAGCCTGCCGGCAAAGGTATCGGCCAGTTTACCGGAGGGATTGACGTCTCCGCAGAGGATGTCCGCCTCTGCAAGGCCGCCTTCCATGCCCGCCTGCCAGGCCATGAGGACAGAGGAGATTCCCGGATCCTGTGCAAACCAGGAGGAGGAAATGACAGCGCCGGTATTGAGGACGATGACGACCTTTTCAAAAGCTTCTTTCACCTGGGCGATGAGCCTTTCTTCTGCTGCAGACAGGTAAAAATCACCCCGCTCGAAGACCCGGGCGGCTCTTTTGAGTAATTCCCCTTCCGGGCCGGAAAGCTCTGTGCTTGTCTTGCGGCCGGCGTCCAGTTCGGTCGTCCGGTCCCAGTTTTCCCCCGAAAAGCGGCAGATACTCACGATGGCAAGCTCCGCAAAGGCTCCTGCCCCCTTCAGAAGATCTTGGGGGAGAGCGGGCTCGGCAGTCAGGCCTGGAACGATGCCCTGCGCATACTGACGCTGCACATCGGCCTCATAGAATTCATTCAGAGGTTCATAGAGGCAGACCTTGCCCTCCTGCTCTTTGATACGCATTCCGTCGATCAGATTGCGGATATAGGCGACTGTCACATCTCCGCTTCCGCCGCCGCCTTTGACATAATCCGCGCCGGCTTTACCGAACAGAGCCACCCGCGTCCCTCTCCTGACGGGGAGGACATTTTTTTCATTTTTCAAAAGAACCATGCCCTCTGTCGCAGCACGTCTGGACAGCGCAATATGGTCTGCGCCTCCTGTCACTCTTCTTCCGTCTTTTCCCAGAGGGAGCACCGGCTGATAAAGGTGTCTCGCCCATTTTGATAACTTCATCCTTACCTCCCATGCCGGAGAATCTTAATCTTTCTTTTCTCCTGAACCGAACTTAACCAGTCTGCCGGTCTGGACTTATCTGACCTGGTCTGGACCGGTCTGAACTGACCCGAACCCGTCTTGAATCGGTCTGGACCGGTCTTGAACCGGTCTTGAACTGATCTGAACCGGTCTGAACCGGTCTTGAACTGAACTTTGTATGCCGCGCAAAGCACGAAACTGCAAGATGCAGAATCGCAGGGTGCGGAATCTGAAGGTGCAGAATCACGATGCGCGGAATCGCAAGATACAGAATCGCAGGGTGCGGAATTGGAAGCCGCGGAATCGCAATGCGCGGAATATGTCTTAAGTCCATTATACACGATTGGAGAGATTGGAGGAGATGGCGTCCTTCATAGTCCGCACATATTTGCTGATGAAGGGAGCCGATTCAGGTCCATGCTCGGCGATCAGGCGCACTATGGCACTGCCCACGATGACAGCGTCGGCCAGCTCTGCCATCCTGGCCGCCTGTTCCGGCGTGTTGATCCCGAAGCCGATTCCGACAGGCAGATCGGTGACTTTTCGGATCGCGGTGAGGATCGACTGAAGATCGGTCTTGATCTCTGAACGGACGCCGGTGACGCCCATGGATGAGACGACATAGAGAAAACCTTTTGCCTCCGAGGCAATGGCGCCGATCCTGGCCTCTGAGGTCGGCGCGATCATGGAGATCACATCCACACCGTGGGCGGCGGCAATGTCCGCGCACTCGCCCTTTTCTTCAAAGGGCAGGTCGGGAATGATGACGCCGCTGATGCCGACTTCCTGACATTTTGTAAAAAAACGTTCGTATCCGTAGTGGAAAACAGGGTTGAGATAGCCCATAAAAACAAGAGGCATATCTGTCTGCTCGCGGATTTCTCTGACCATCTCAAAAATCTTGTCCGTGGTCGTGCCGGAGGCCAGGGCGCGGATATCCGCCTCCTGGATCACGATCCCCTCTGCAATAGGGTCGGAAAAAGGGATACCGATCTCAATGAGGTCGGCCCCTGCCTCCTCCATGGCAAGAATGAATCTCTTTGTGGATTCCAGGTCAGGGTCTCCCGCAGTAATAAAAGGGATGAAAGCCTTGCCGTCTGCAAAAGCATCCCTGATCGTTTTTGCTTTTTTCATAATGCTGCCTTTCTGATCACTTTTGACTCTATGGTCATTGCTGCCTCTCTGATTTCTTTTGATCTTCCGATCATTGCTGACTCTCTGATTATTACTGCCTCTCTGATCAATGTTACTCTTCGATGATATTGTTTTTTATTCACGGAGATCAATACCGCGGTAGCGGGCAATGGCCGCCACATCCTTGTCCCCGCGTCCGGAGAGGCAGATGATAACGCTCTGATCCTTTTTCATTTCGGGCACGATTTTGCGGGCGTGCGCGACGGCATGGGCACTCTCGATGGCACAGATGATCCCTTCGGTGCGGGCGAGGTATTCAAAGGCGGAGACGGCCTCCTCGTCGGTCACAGGCACATATTGGGCGCGGCCTGTATCGTGGAGCCATGCGTGCTCGGGGCCGATGCCGGGATAGTCGAGGCCCGCGGAGATCGAGTAAACCTCTTCGATCTGTCCATATTCGTTCTGGCAGAAATAGGACTTCATTCCGTGGAAGACGCCCAGGCTGCCTTTTGCGATCGTCGCGGCGTGGCGGCCGCTTTCGATCCCCTCTCCTGCCGCCTCGCAGCCGATCAGGCGGACATCACTATCCCCGATAAAGTTGTAGAACATGCCCATGGCATTGCTCCCGCCGCCCACACAGGCCAGGACGGCGGCCGGAAGTCTGCCGTCCGCCTCCAGGATCTGAGCGCGGGCCTCCCTGGAGATCACGGACTGGAAGTCGCGGACGATCGTAGGAAAGGGATGGGGGCCCATGACGGAGCCCAGAACATAGTGGGTATCGTCCACCCGTCCCGCCCATTCGCGCATGGTCTCATTGACCGCATCCTTGAGGACTCTGGAACCGCTCTCCACGGGGTGCACTCTGGCCCCCAAAAGTTCCATGCGGTATACATTTAGCTTCTGGCGTTCGCAGTCGATGGCACCCATGAAGACTTCACACTCCATGCCCAGCAGCGCAGCGGCAGTGGCTGTTGCCACACCGTGCTGGCCGGCTCCGGTCTCGGCGATGACCCGGGTCTTGCCCATCTTCTTTGCCAGAAGAACCTGACCCAGAACATTGTTGATCTTGTGGGAACCCGTGTGGTTGAGATCCTCGCGCTTGAGAAACACCTTCGCCCCGCCCAGATCCCTGGTCATTTTTTCCGCATAATACAGAAGGGAAGGGCGGCCGGCGTAATTGTTCAAAAGATCCTTCAGTTCCTCTGTAAATGCGGGATCCTTCTTGTAATATTCGTATGCCTCCTCCAGGCGGATCAGCTCATTCATCAGTGTCTCGGGAACATACTGACCGCCGAAATTTCCAAATCTTCCTTTTTTCACTTCTCAGCCCTCTTTCTTCCTATTCGTCTCTGCTTATCATCAACTTATCCAGAGGAGACAGGGGATGGTTCTGTGTCTCCTCCTTCCTGGGGAAAGGGAGACACAGAACCGTCCCCTTCCTGTCTCCTCTGTCTCCTCCTTCATCCGTGCCCATCCGGCTTTCTTCTTACATTCGGGCAGCAGCTAGAAAGGCGGCCATCTTTGCGGGATCCTTGAATCCGTCCGTCTCCACTTTGCTGCTGACATCCACCGCTGCGGGATGGAAACGTTCAATGGCCCTGCGGACGTTTTCCGCTGAAAGCCCTCCCGCCAGAAGCCAGGGATGATTGCCCGGGAAAAGGGTATCCGCCTCGTTTTCCTGCAGAAAAAGATCCAGCAGATCCCAGTCAAAGCGTTTCCCGGTCCCTGTTCCGCTGTCGAGCAGGATCCATTTCGCACTGCTCTCGGCCGCCTCTTGAAGATCTCTTTTTTCATGGATCCGGAAGGCCTTGATAAGGGGCAGATCTGTCAGGGCTGTAAGCTTTTTGATATAGGCTTCGTCCTCTTTTCCGTGCAGCTGGATCATGTCGATCCAGCCGCCATCTGCAGCCTGCAGGATTTCCTCGAAAGGAGAGTCGACAAAGACGCCTACTGTCCTGATTCCGGGAGAAAGGATCTGACGCAGTATCCTGGCCTGTTCCGGGTCAATCGACCTTCTGAAACCGGGAGAAAGGATAAATCCCGCCAGATCCGGCTTAAGACGGGCAGCCGCCAGTGCATCTTCCGGGCGCCGCAGTCCGCAGATCTTGACCATTGTCTTTTTTATACGTTCCTCACACATGGTTCCGTCAACCTCTTTTCGAGTGTTTTCTTGCACATGCTCCTGAGTTCGCGGAGCTGTGCGCCTTTGTCAGGGCTGCGCATCAGGGTCTCGCCGATGAGTACAGCGTTTGTGCCGTTTCGGTAGAGGACGCCGACATCCCCGGCATTGCGGATGCCGCTCTCCGACACATAGATGCGGTCCGAGGGAACGAGGCTGCGAAGGCGGACAGAATTGTTGATGTCGACCTCAAAGGTGTGCAGGTCCCGGTTGTTGACACCGATGATCCGGGCACCCGCCGCCAGCGCGCGGCGGACCTCTGTCTCGTCATGGGCTTCCACCAGGGCGGAGAGCCCCAGAGAATGTGCTATCTCAAGGTATTCCGCAAGCCGGACATCATCCAGGATCGCGCAGATCAGGAGGACCGCGGAGGCACCCAGAAGCTTTGCCTCATAAATCATGTAGGAATCCACCGTGAAATCCTTTCGCAGGCAGGGGATAGAAACAGCTTCTGAGATTTCCTTCAGGAAACGATCCTCGCCCAGAAACCATCCGGGCTCCGTGAGGACAGATATTGCAGAAGCGCCTGCTGCTTCATAGGAGCGCGCAATCTCCATATAGGGAAAATCCGGCGCGATCAAGCCTTTGGACGGGGAAGCTTTTTTGCATTCGCAGATAAAATGCATACCCCCGCCGGACAAGGCTCTTTCAAAGGAAAACGCTGTCCCCGCCGCTTGCTCCTTGTACCGGGCAATCGCTTTTTCCCGAATCTCTTCAAGGGAAACTGTTTTCTTTTTTTTCGCAGTGCGTTGTGCGGCATAAGCTGCCAGCCTGTCAAGAATTGTCGCCATTTCCATTCCTTTCCGGATCCTCAAAAAAGGATTGCCTGCGCTTTCTCTGCGGTCTGTGATCAGGCTCCCTGATTGGACACTTTGATGACTGCATCGAGGGTCCGGAGAGCCCTGCCGCTGTCAATCATCTCTGCCGCAAGCTTCACACCCTCTTCGATCGAAGGGGCGGCGTAGGCCGCGAAAAGAGCACAGCCGGCATTGAGCAGGACGGATGTGCGGCGGGCATCTTTGATCTCTCCGGAAAGGATTCCCCGGGTCGTCCGGGCATTTTCCTCCGGTGTGCCGCCCTGAAGCTCATCCTTGCTGCAGCGCGCAAACCCGAAATCCTCGGGCCGGATCGTCATCGTACGGTAGAAGCCTTCCTTCAGTTCACAGACAGTCGTGGGCGCTGAGACAGAGACTTCGTCCATCTTATCCTGGCCGTAAACCACAAGGGCGTGGCGGACGCCGAGTGATGCCAGGACCTTTGCGACCGGTTCCACCAGGTATTCATCGTAGACACCCAGCAGGAAAAACTCCGGCTTTGCGGGATTGGTGAGGGGGCCCAGGATGTTGAAAACCGTCCTGAAGCCCAGTTCCCTGCGGATTGCGCCGACGTATTTCATGGCAGAGTGATATTTCTGGGCAAACATAAAACAGAAGCCTGCTTCGGACAGGAGTTTTCTGCAGAGAGCGGGGTCCTGCTGAATGTTGACGCCAAGCGCCTCGAGGCAGTCTGCCGTTCCGCTCTGGGAAGAGGCTGCGCGGTTGCCGTGTTTGGCAACCTTGACACCTGCCGCAGCCACCACCATGGCAGATGTCGTCGAGATATTGAAAGTATTGGCGTTGTCACCGCCGGTACCGACGATCTCCAGCACCTCCATGCCGGGATGCTCCACAAGTGTCGCATGACTGCGCATGGAAACGGCGCAGCCGGAGATCTCATCGATGGTCTCTGCCTTGGTGCTCTTAGTCGACAGCGCCGACAAAAAAGCCGCGTTCTGTGTCGGGGTCGTTTCTCCGTTCATGATCTCATTCATAACGGTCTCTGCTTCCTTGAATGTCAGATCCTGCTTTGTGACAATCTTGATAATAGCTTCTTTGATCATTATGCTGCTCCTTTCTGCCCCTTTCCGGCGCACTCACCATTTCTTCTGCCGGAAACCCGCAAAAAAGTCCCCGGCAGCATGAATCCAAAAGGATCCATTCTGCCGGGGACGGAGCATTCAATAACTCATTAATCGCATGCCCGCGGTGCCACCCCGCTTCGTGTGCTCATAGAAAGGCCGGATCGATCCAGACTCTCCCGGATCTGTGTCCGATTCTTTCCATAAAAAAATCCCCTGCAGTTCAGGGAATTCCTTTGCCATAATCCTCCTCCGTCGAAATCTCCCCCTTTTCTGGTTTCAGCCTCAGGGAACTCTCTTCCGGCTCAGGATCTGCGGACGAGCTCACGCTCTTTCTTAGGAATTCCAACAAATTCCCGGCAACTGACGTATGCCCTCACGTCATGTCATACTCGGCAGGCTCCTTCCTGCTCACCGGCACAGCAGTCCGGCTAAAGACTGCCCGCACCTGATACTGTCATACTGTCTGAAAGAAGTGCCTTTCAACATGCCCTCCGCGGACCATTTTTCGTGTCAGCATACCATCCGGCTCTCACCTGCCCGGACTCTCTGTAGGTGCCCCTCACGTTTTACTTCCGCATCAACGGTTTGTTTTATTATTCAATTTAGTATATTAAAGCGTAAAATCAACGCTTTGTCAAGCAATTACTGCCTGTTTTTCGATTTCAGCTGACCTGCAAATGACCTGCAGATGACCTGCAAATGAGTCAAGAGGGACGGTTGAGTCAAAAGGGACGGTTCTGAAAAACTCATTGCGTGCAATGAGTTTTTCAGAACCGTCCCCCGTGACTCATTTTTCCTCAACAAACATTCCGGTCAGCCTGGGGACCTGGAAACGTGTTGTAAACAGATCGCATTTACACAAAAAGACGTAGAAAATATGCCTTCCCTGGCTTAAAGGTTCTTGAGGGTCACGAGCTGGTAGACGTGAAAGCCGAGCTGGACAGGGGCAGGCAGGAGCATATCCGCCGCCGCCTCAGCAATGACCTTGCAGCGGAGTTTTCTCTTGAGATCAGGGCTGAGTTTTCTGCGAGCCAGTTCTTCTGAACTGATACTCTCCTCAATTTCTTCCGCAAACATTTTTACATTATGAAACTGCAGGTTCCGGAGTTTTTTCAGGATCACTTCCCTGTCGCCCTTGTAAGAAAAGGCGATTCCGCCGGAAGCCGGATATAACCTGACCCCGGAGACGCCCTTGAGATTGGACAGGGCATAGTCCAGCACCTCTGCCTCAGCCTTTGAAAACCGGCCGCTGCAAAGACGCAGCCGCATATATGATGATGTCTGATGCTGAATGACAAATTTCATGTGTCTTCTCCCTTCAGTACAGATATCCATGGATCCTTTTGGCTCCCGGGATCACTTGCACAATCCCGTCCGTTTCCTGTTTCATTGCGGATCATAACTGTTCGGAACCTCATTGTTCTTAACAGCTCATTCAGATCCTTATTTTGCGCCTTTGGCCTTTGCCCTGGCTTCAAAACGTTCGCGGGCAACGATGGCGCGCTGATGGGTTCCCTCACCGATCAGACCGGCCTCATCATAGCAGGTAACTTTGAAGGTCATGACCTTGCCGTTGGGCGCCACTTCTGTGAGCTCGGTCTCGATACGGACTTCCATTCCAAGTGGTGTAGCAGCGACATGGGAGACGCTGATCGCTATACCGACTGTGGTCTTCCCCTCTTCGAGCCCGGGCTGAACGGACATAGCAGCTGTATTCTCGATCCCGGCGATCATGGACGGGGTGGCAAAAACATCTACCAGTCCGCTGCCGACTCTGGATGCCAGCATATCCTCGCTGACGATAAACTTCTTCTCACCTTTGATCCCTGCAGTAATAGCCATTCTTCTTCCTCCTGCCTGAAAGTTTTTATGCAGTCCGGCTCTTATTGAAAAGAGCTCTATTAATAAAAATGGAGATTTGTTTTTGAAATGAGCTCTGTGATTGAAATGAGCTCTGTTTTTGCAATTACACTATGATTGAAATGAGCTCTATGATTGAAATAAGCTCTGTGATTCTTCTCAGATAACATAGTACCAGGTATCATCAGGTTTGGACTCCTCCATGTCGTCGGCAGGTTCCGGGGTACTGCCCAGATCGGAATCATCGTCTCCGTTGCGGATGATGAGTTCCTGGGTCTTGACACTGATCCTGGTGCCGGGTTTGACAGAACTTGTGATGAAGACGTTGGAGCCTATGACCGAACCCTCGCCAATCGTGGTATCACCGCCCAGAATGGAAGCACCGGCGTAAATCGTGACATTGTCCTCGATGGTGGGATGACGTTTGGCGCCTTTCAGACGCTGGCCGCCGCGGGTCGAGAGCGCGCCGATGGTGACACCCTGATAGACCTTGACGTGTTTGCCGATGATCGAAGTCTCACCGACGACGATGCCTGTGCCGTGATCCATGAAAAAGTACTCGCCGATGGTAGCTCCGGGATGGATGTCGATACCGGTCTTGCTGTGGGCGTACTCCGTCATCATCCTGGGGATGAGCGGCACGCCGAGCAGGAAGAGTTCGTGGGCCAGGCGGTTGATGGTGCTGGCCAGAAGTCCCGGATAGCACAGGACGATCTCGTCTTTGCTGAAGGCTGCAGGGTCACCCTCATAGGAGGCCTGCATATCCGTGTTCACCAGCGCCCTGATATGGGGAATCCTCTCCAGAAAATCAATCGCCAGTTCCTCGGCCGACATGCGGAGCTCGAAATCCGTCTCTGCCGCATATTCCTCCTTGAAACGGAGGGCGATCGCAATCTGTTTCTGCAGGTTATAGATGACATCCTCGATTACCACTGCGATCCTGCTGTCATAATTGTAACTTCTGAATTCCCTGGGCCTGTAATAGCCGGGAAACAGAATGTTGAGCAGCTTGTTGACGATGTCTATGACTGCCGTGCTGTCAGGCTGGTTAAAGACATTCATGTTATCTATATCCCGGCCGTTCTGATAATCCTTCAGAATCCGGTTCGTGACGCTCTGAATGCGGTTGCTGATATCTTTTCTCATATCTATCATCCTTGTTCCGACAATGGTTTTATGTGTCATGAACGGCGATTCGCCGCCTTTAACCAATATACCATATTCCTTTTGAAAAGACTAGCCAGCGCATTCTTGTGACTTCAGTCATGAGTTAGCTGGCTTTTATTTCCCCATATAAGGGAATGTTCGAACTGCCGTAACCGGCTGCCATTTTTCTCCGTAAGGATCCCGGATCGAGAAAGACGGATCCATTGTCAGACATAATGTTCCGGAGCAGGTGATCCCTGACAGGAGCTGATACGATCAGAGTACTCATTAGAAAAGCAGGGCGGCAATATATCGTCATAAACAGAACATATATTCGATTTATCTTGCGGTTCCTAAATACATATGATATAGTAGATACATGGAAAAGAGTATTTATAATATCAATGAAAGCGGATTATCATATGGTCGCGGATATGCCTATTCGCTCCAGTATCATATCGTCTGGTGTACCAAATACAGGCGGAAAGTACTGACTGCAGGGGCGGATGAAGACTGTAAGCAGCTCCTTCTGGATCTTGCGGAGGAGTACAGTTTCAGGATCCCGGCAATGGAGGTCATGCCGGACCATGTCCATGTGCTCATCGACGCGAAGCCGCAGTTCTATATCTCCGACATGGTGAAGATCATGAAAGGAACCCTTGCCAGGCGCCTGTTCCTGCTGCATCCGGAGATGAAGGAAAAGCTCTGGGGAGGGCACCTGTGGAACCCTTCCTACTGCGTTGTGACTGTCAGTGACAGGAGCAGGGAGCAGGTGGAGGAATATATCAGGAGCCAGAAGGAAAAGGCCTGGGGCGGGAAGGGACGTCCGCCGCGGGATCTGGAAAGGCTCCAGAGATACCACAGGGAAGTACTCGATGCAGATCATGCCATGTCCCGGAGCGGAGATGCCGGAAAGCAGCAGATCCCTGAAGACCACAGTGACGTATCCTCATGACTGC
>Ga0310695_10004807_pt1 | contig 24380 bp, 18 predicted proteins | sample RumenRJG_04DNA_FD_203882 | JGI IMG/M metagenome (GOLD analysis project Ga0310695, IMG submission 203882) | Bovine rumen microbial communities from Lethbridge, Alberta, Canada - RJG_04 (v2) (version 2) | ecosystem: Host-associated > Mammals > Digestive system > Stomach > Rumen | place: Canada...
TATCCCGGAATACCATCTTTCTTATGACTCCCCAGACTTGGGGACGGAAACCAAAGATAAGCGCATCATATCATTGTCTTTTTATGCTTTCTTATGACTCCCCAGACTTGGGGACGGAACATTTGAGAACGGGACAGCACACCCGAGATTTGAAACTGGTGGCGATTTTTGATTTTAGCTACCCAAATACGAAAAAACCGGGAATCCTGCGATCCCCGGTTTTGCTCCCGTTCGGAAGAGAATAATCTCCCGGATCAGGCTACCATCTGAAAGTTGATGCTGAGAGCTTCCCTTTCAAGGTCGATCTCAACAATCTTTGCTCTCGGAATGAAATTGAAGTCGGTAGCGGTAGCAATGGTGTAGGCCCCCATCATCTTGCCGATTACCAGATCACCCACTTCCAGCTCCGGAAGAGGAATGTCCTCGGCGATGATGTCAATGCTGTCGCAGGTCGGTCCGGCCAGAACGGAAGAGGCAATGGCACCGGCCTTGAGAGTGTACTTCGGATAAATCACATGATCAAAGATCTGACCGGAGTAGCTGCAGTACACGCCGTCATCCAGATAGTACCAGGGCTTCCCGAAACGCATGCTCTTTCCGGTTACGGAGCAGATGCCGACCATGCACGGAGCGGAAATGAATCTTCCCGGCTCGGCGATGACGCGGACATTCTCCGGAACTTCAGCCAGAGCGGCAACAATGGGCCTGCAGAACTCTCTGATGTCGGTTTCGCCGGCGTTGTCATAGTCAACGGGGAAGCCGCCGCCGATATCAAGAACACCGATTTCGATGCCCTTTGAAGCAGCTTCGCGGATAATTCCGGTGCAGGCGATAACAGCCTCAACGTGTCTCTTTGCAGTCTTTACCTGGGAGCCGACGTGGAAAGAAAGACCGTAGATTTCGATTCCGAGATCGCGGGCCTTTTCCAGAAGGGGAAGAACCTCTTCAGGGAGAGCGCCGAACTTTTTGGACAGATCCACTTTGGTCTCAGGATTGGGGAAACTTACTCTGACAAGCACCTTAACCTGATCCCTGAACTGGGCCAGCTTTTCAAGCTCGCAGACATTGTCGGCAACAAACACCCGGCAGCCGTAGTCAAGAGCGTAGGCAATGTCTGACGGCTTCTTGATGGGGTGGGTGTGGATGCACTTTGCAGGATCGATTCTGTGCTCTCTCATGATGTCAACCTCACCGTTGGAGGCAAGATCGAAGCAGGCACCTTCCTCTTCAAGGACATCAATTACGGCATCCTGCGGGAGGGGCTTGAGTGCATAATGCAGAGTTACTCCCGGAAGAGCGTCTCTGAGTGACCGATACTGGTGTCTGACAGTAGCCTTGTCAAGTACAAGGAGAGGTGAGCCGTACTTGGAAACAAGGTCCTGATAGTCGAGTTCTGTATTAAGCAGATTGTTCATTACTTTCTAATTGCACCTCGCAAATGTGGCTTCGCCACAGGCCGAAGAAATGTCCGATACCAGGTCGGACTGCTAGGTTTGATAAATTGAGGGAATTATAGGTTAAATGATTCAGCATGCAAGATTTTTTTAATCAAAAAAGACAAATATTTTTCCCAAAGTTTTAAGTGAAGGGGGATTTGCGGGGCGCCTTTACGGCGTAAGGGTTTGCACTGATCGCCTTTTAATGGCGATGAAAACGTTCACCGGCTAGAAAATATACGAAAAAGAGAGCGTTTTATACGCTCTCTTGTGACAGGGTTTTCAGGTGCTCCCGAAAGGGATTATCAGCATTTTCAGAGCTTCACGTTCCCCTGTTTCTCGGTAAGAGGAACCAGTCCTTCATCAACCAGGGCGTTCCAGGCATCCTTGCACTGTATCATCCCCTGTGAAAACGGCGCGACGTAGGTGGCGGGAACGCCGGAAACGTTCAGCCGCTTCAGATTCAGCTTGCCGTTGATGATCCTGCCTGAGTTCTTGCTGTTGTCGTATATGTCTTTCAGCGTGGCCAGTGAATATTTGGCATGCTCCTCCACCTTGGCGGCGAAGACGTCCAGAGCGTCGATATAGACGATAAGCTCGGTGGATACGCCGCGGACATCCTTTACGGACATGATCCGGGGTCTTTCGGTCTTCAGCTTGTTTTTCAGAGTTTCGGCCCGGGTGATAAGGTTCGGCAGGAAGCTTTCCATAAAGCTCTTGTCCACCTGCCGGTAGTAGCGCATCATGGCGTTGCCGGCAGAAATGGTATTGTAGGCCTTGCCGTTGCTGCCGAAGGCGTACTGCTGGATTCCGGAATACTGCAGAAGCTTCTGCCAGGAGGCCTTTTTCGGGGAGGACCTGGCACTGGACACATAGCCCAGGCATTTGTCCACGGCTTCGTCGGCTCCCTGAACTGCCTGAATGAAGTCATCGCCGTAGGAGCCGTTGAGGAATTCGTAGGTGAATCCCATAATGCGGCCGTAATCCGGAAGCTTGCTGGACTGCACGGAAACGGCGATCCGGGAGGCCTCGCTTCTGAGAACGCGGATTTCGGAGGCCAGAGTGAGAATTACCTTAAGTTCCTCCTTCTCCTGAGCGTTCAGGGCATGCACCTTGTCAGCGTTTTCCGGCATGTTCTTCGGGAGCATGTCCTTGTCCCAGTCGGACATCAGGATGGCAGCCTGACGGTACTGTTCAAAGGGTGCCGGTCCCAGCCTTACCATGGCCAGAGACTTGGTGTTGCTGAAAAATGCCTTGCCGCCTTTGGAGAGGGAATCAATTACCTCGTTTACGGTAAAGAGGTCGGTGGGTTCCTTTTCTTCTGTCTCCGGTGCCGGAGCCGCAAATGCCGAATTCATCAATAACCCGAATACGGACAGCAGGGCAAGAGATAACTTGTTAAATTTCATGTGATATTTCCATCCGTTACTGTGAGCGTTAACCGCTGTTCCGTTATCAGAAGCGGGCCGCATAGTCTTCCACATACCATCTGCCATTGCCTTTCTTTATAAGCACGTGGGGATGCGGAGATCCGATCTGCTTGCCGTTTTCGTTAAAGGCACGGCTGTTGACGATGGCCTGCTTCACCACCTCGCCCTGGGTTTTGTTGAGGATGGCCCGCTGCTCGTCGTCCAGGAAGAAGTTTTCGGTTTCGTCGGAGTTGTCAAAGCCCTTGATAACCTTGATCTCTGCCTTGTCAAAGGTGGCATGGACATATTCCTTCTGGAAGCGCTCCTGATGGAGATCCCAGTGGTAGCGCACCTGATCCGGAGCCCGGGGGCCCACCTTGCGGTCAGGATTGATGCAGTCCATATAGAGATCGAAGTTCTTCTCCTTGATGGCGGTCATGAAGATTTCCATCAGCTTTTCGGGAGTGACATTCGCGGGGATGCTCTTTATGGAATACCAGCCTTCCTTAATCTGCTTTATCTGATCCTCGCCGGCATAGTATCCGGAAGAGTCTGCGGCTTCCTTATAGAAGGCGGAAACGTGTCCCGGAACCTTAAGAGCCACCGGCATCACCACCCATCCCAGGTGCGGGACTCCGATCTTCTTTTTGGCGGGATCGGGATTTTCGGCAACCACCTCGGTGATTTTGCCGAGAACGGTAAACCTGACAGTATCGCCGATGGAGGAGTCCACGGTACGGCGGAAACGCTTCACGGCCTCGTACGGGCCCAGCCAGTTTCTTTCCGAAATGTTAATGAAGTAGTAGCCCAGGGAGGGTTTTCCCTGCCAGAGGTATTCGCCCGTGAGACCGTAGAACTGGTTGGAGGGATACTCCACATTTTCCAGAAGCACATATTTGTCGCGCACGTCGGCAATGGACACGCTGTCAGGATTCGGTATCGGGGCGGCCGGAATGATGTCGGCTTTGTGCGAGCTCAGGAACCTGTCCCATTCCCGGTCTCCGATTTCGGAAACGGTTTTGCGGAGTTCCTCCTCCTTTTTCTTGTAGGCCACCCATTCCGGATGAACCTCGGTGTAGTCGCCCTTGCTCTTCATGAGAGCGGTTTTGGTTCTCTGAAAAAGAGCCTCCACCTCGGGATCGTCGGGATACTTTTCCTTCAGGGCCTGTACCTTGCGGAGGGCATCGTTCTTGGAACGCCAGACCATTTTTTCGCCGCCGTGCTGCAGGGCGACTTCCTTTTCAAACTCCTTGACGTAGTAGTCAGCCTGGCCGATTTCGCGTTTCATCTTTGCATAGTCAACGGTCTCTGCGGCGCAGGGAAGAGGAGCGAACGCAGTCAGCCCCAGAATCAGGGGAATGGCTGCCAGACCCGGTTTAAGAATTTTCATTCATAACCTCAGTGCTTTAAGTTGTTGTTATTCCGAGCGGAAACCGTCAGGCACGCCGCTGCGGTACCAGGCTGTCAGGCGGGGCGGAACGGAATATTCCGGCTTTCCCGACATGTTAACGAAATGTTTAGTCTACTCCATCTCGCGGCTGATTTTGAGATATTTTTAAAAATGAAGACCGGAATTGTGACATTTCAGGGATCCCCATAGGCAGCGAGGCCGTTATTTTCCGGCGATGCGAGCAGCCCGGGAAGTGAAAACGGAAGGCGGCGGGGCAGGGATTCCGGGGCCGTATGAAAATTACCGGGGAAGAACCCGGATGAAGGGGACACTCGAAGAGCAGGACAAGGACGGCAAAAGGAGCCGGGAAGTTTTGTAACAGATGTTGCGGGAGTCCCGAGACGGGGGAGTTTCCGGACTTAAATTGCGGACGTTGTGATACAATTGCTCCATTATGCAACTCCCGAGGAAAATCTGTGGAGCCTCCGGAATGGAAAGCTGACCGGGCTCCGGATAATCAGGCGGGGCGGATGAGAAAAGTAAGCAACCTGAGAGCAGTGATCCGGCATCTTTACGGAATGTACTGATGCAGCGCCGTCCTGTGCACGGAGCAGTTACCGGGAGTCCGGATCCGCAGGCGAATTCGCGCTTTTTTGAGCCGGCTCTGTAAGATCCGGCATGGCCGCTGACCGTGTTCTCCCGGTGGACGGCATTCCCGGAATCATGCTTCCGGACCAGTTAACTGAAACGAGATCCTGAAATATTATGAAGATACCCGAAACGCTTTATGCCGGCCGTTTTGAGCTGGAGTACAACACCGAAACCGGAAGAGACGCCATTCCGGAGCAGGGGAACTTTGCGGAATATTTTAAAAAGTGCACTGAGGAGGCTTCCCGCGGCGATGCGGTAAAGGCTCTTTTTGTGGCCACGGAATACGGAGTGAGGCGGGACAGTCCCGACAGTCTCAGATTGTTCCGGGACTGGATTCTCCGCAGCATCTGTCTTGGCAGTTCCTATGCCCGGGTGTTCTGTATCCGGGAATATCTCCGGGCGGCCTCCGAGGAAGGAAACAAGGGTTCCGTCATGGCCTATGCCGAAGAGTCTCTAAGACTGTACCGCCGGTACGGCTATATTATGGCTGCGGAAACCGCCATCCGGGCATATCTGGCTCTGGGAGAGGAGGAATCCCTGGAGAGTGCTGAAAATCTTCTGGAGGAGGCTCTCGAAAAGACCGGAGCCGCCGAGCTTCTCATGGTGTTTGCGGAAGGCTCCCTGGATTTTGATGACGGCCCCGAAAAGGTATCCGGCAGGGCGGACTGTCTTATCAGGGCGGCCGATGCCGGGATCATTCAGGCGCTCCGGCTTCTTGCGGTGTACTACCGGGTGCATTTCAGGGATCTTGCCCCGCGGGTAAAGGATCTGATTTCCTGCATCAGAAGGCACCAGCCGGATGATGATACCTTCTGCCGGAAAACCCTGGCGCTGATTTATTCCGCCGGCACCTTCAGAACCAACCCGGTTTATGACCTGAGAAAGGCCAGAATCATTCTTTCGGAGATAAAGGAACCCGATGAGGAAACGGAACGCATCATGGATATGTGCGGCGGCAGGGATGCGCTCTGATCCGATTCTTTCGAGACCATGAGTGTCAGCATTTACTGACAGATCTGTTCCGCGGGTACACAGGCTGTCAGGTCGCTTATGTTCCGGTATTCTTCTTTGAAACATCGGCAGAGTTGCATTTCAGGGATCTTCATCTTTTTGGTAAGAAAATCCGCGCAGAAGGTTTTCTGCAGAAGGGCGTTGCCTTTGTATTTTTCGTTGGTGAGGATGCTTTGAACTGAGGTGCAGTTCCATTTATCGCGCCCGGCGGGAGTCTTGATTTTTTCCTCTGTAAGTTTCCGTGCAATGCTGTGCGGTGTCATCCCTCTCAGGAACATGGCGTAGATCCGCTTAACGACTTCGGCCTGCTTTTTGTTGAGCCCCAGATTGCCGTCAGGGCCTTTGTCATACCCGAGAAAATGACTGAAGGGAACGGTTACCTTCCCGTCAGCAAATCTCTTTCGCTGTCCCCATGTGCAGTTTTCGGAAATTGAACGGCTTTCCTCCTGTGCCAGGGAGGACATGATGGTCAGCAGAGCAGCACTTCGCCTTTGGTATCGAAAGTCCAGATATTCTCCTTCTTGCTCCATGAGAAATTAAAAGCCTTTGTGATCATGGAGGTAGCGCAAAGCCTGTCTTTGCGACAAATTAAACCCCATGGCTCAAATACCCGGCTACCGATGCAGTCGATGTCTGTTTTACGTTTGTCATTCGGGTTTTGTTCTTTCAGGATATTCACTCCTCGCACTCTTCACATTCTTCGCAGTCCGGGTCGTCACAGTCATCGCAGTAGTCGCATTCGTCATACGGCCGGGATTCCTCTTTCGGTTTGGGGCGGGGCTTCGGTCGGGAGTAATTCCGGGAAATCAGTACAGGACGTACGGCACCTGCCCGGAGTTCCGGAAACAGCACCGAGAAGCCTGACTCCGAATCTGCTCCGGCAGTATTCCGGTTTGTAACTTCGGAACCCGGGTTAATGACAGAGATCCTTTCTCGCATTTCCTTCTGCGGGATTTCGGAATCCGGGAGAAAGCCACGGGCCAGTGCTTCGCTTCCCCAAAACACCGTCCCCGCGGCCCATCCCGCAAAAAGAACCGCCCTGAAAATCTTCATTTCTGTTTTCTCCGTGTTTTCGGCCAGGGTATTCTGTTAATCCGGCCACCAGGGCACGTTAAGTCTCCGAAGCTCCAGGCAGCCATCGCTATCTCCTCTCAGGCAGAGCTCCTCATAGATCTGGGCGGCTTTCCAGGTTCTTATTTCCGGAGCAAGATTGCCGTTGTTTTCGAATTCAAGCCCCCGTTTAAGACAGGATGCGACAGAATTCATCATGCATTCCTGTTCCGTGGCTTTCTTTTTGTCGTAGATTCTGTCATAGCGGGAACGGAATTTCATGGCCTTGTTGCAGGTGGCGGCATCCCCGAGGAGATGACAGGCCTTGTCAAGATAAAGCTGCTTTCGTGACATGAGTCTTTTGTAGTTGATATTTTTGGTGTCGTCTTCCCGGAATTTTTCCGCATAGAGCCGGCAGCCCCGTCCGATATTGAATTTTGTGCACGAATCTTCGAGAATCCGCCATTCGTGCATTCCGAAAGGGATTCTTTTTTTGTTTTCAACGGCATCGGCCACCACCTCGAAGCAGCTTTCAAATACCAGTTCTCCGCAGCCGTAGATATCCGAAGCGTCTGTGGATGAATAGTGGCGAACAATATGCACATTTGTACTGCCATCATGGTTTCGGGAAGAATTCCGGGAATTCACACCGGATGAAGTTCCCTTTCCGGAGGATGATTCCCTGCAGGCCTTTACGGTGCCCCGGTTATACAGGCCTCGTTCCGGAGCTTCCTGGCATTCTGCTTCATTTCTGCATTGTCCGGAAACCGCTTTGATACCAGATCCTCCAGGGAGAGACAGGATTCTCCGTGATTCAGGCGGCAGCCTTTTATCAGAAATTCCGCAGCTTCCTCATAGGTGATATGTCCGGCATAGCCGACAAGTCCGGCGAGATAGCAGCTTTCGCGGTGATTAAGCCGGCATCCGGCAGTGAGATAGGGAAGCGCATCCCGGGTATTTCCTGATTTATAAAGATCCTGCCCCGTTCTGTAGCAGCTGTCCCGGGAATCGCAGACCAGAGGTTCGGAGGGAGCTTCAGGCGCTGCCGCCGGTTCGGGAGGTGCCGGCTGTTCCGAAGGCTCCGGAGCTACGTTTTCCGGGGAATCAGTATGGTCAGGATCCGCCGGAGCTTCTGTTTCCGGAAGTTCAGGGGCTTCGTTTTTCTGAGATTTTCGCACCGGATCCGGGGCTGTTTTTCCTGCATTCATATTTCCGGAGACTTCCCGGGTGGCGGATTTCGTTTCCGGTGCTCCGGGCTCCGGAAGCGGTTCCGTCCCTGCGTTCTCAAGGGATACCCAGACCAGTGCCAGAACAATGATCCCGGCCAGGATCAGAAGCGCTGCAATGATCCTGGAGGAGGTTTCATCCTGGCGGTGGTTTCTGTTGCGGGGATTCCGGCTGTTATTGCTGCTGTTCATCTGTTTTGCCGTCCTTATGAATGTTTTCGGGACTCTGTGACATGGGGTTTCAGGGGGTTCCTGTCCGATTAAGCGCAGGGGGCCGGAACGTCATTTCTCTGTCCACCAGTCCGGATTAAGCTTTCGGAGCATCTGACAGCCCGGGGGATAGCCGTTATCGCAGAGGTTTTCATATATCTTTGCAGCCCGCCAGCTTCTGCCCCGCGGTGTCAGCTTCCGGTCGTCTTCAAAAGATTCGGCCAGTGCCATGCATTTGTTGGCAGTGGCACCGGAAATATTCCGGCAGGGAACCAGATTCCTGGCGAAATCCATGTCATATGAAAAAGGGCCGTAGCGGTTGCTGTCCCGAAACCTGACAGCCTTTCGGCATACCTCGGCGTCGTCCATAAGATGACAGGCCTTGTCCAGGTACAGCTTTTTCAGTCCCATGAGTTTTCGGTAATTGGTTTTGTTCGTGTCATCCTCATCAAAAAACATGTCGGCATAGAGGAGACATGCCCTGCCGATATCGTAATCATTGCAGGCCACCTCATAAACCTTGATTTCGTCCGTGCCCTGAGGAACCGGCTTCTGATCCGCGATCGCCTCCGTAACCTCGCGGTAGCAGGTTATAAAGTCCCGGTCCCCGCAGCCGGTGTAATGCGGAGGTTTTCTGTCAGGGAATTTTCCCATATCGGGTTCCGGCTGTAATTCCTTCGGATTTTCCCCGGTGTGTTTTTCGAGGAGCGCTCCCGCCTCCTGAATGCCGTTTTCGTAAGCATGTCTCCAGGCCGTTATGGCCTTATCCAGCATGGCACTGTCATTTTTAAAGTGTTTCGAGATCATCAGATCCAAATATCTGCAGGCGTCCCGGTGACTGTAGCTGCAGGCTTTTACAAGCATCTCCGCGCCTTCCTGGAAAGAAGAGGCTGAGACATGACCCTCATAGCTGATAAGTCCGGCAAGGAAGCAGCCGTCACGTTCTCCAAAATCGCAGGTCATGGTGAGGGGCCGGAGAGCATCCCGGTATCTTCCGGAGCTGTACAGATCATGCCCCATCTTAAGACAGCTGTCCCGGGAATTGCATCTCAGTATGGTTGCAGGCTCATGTGCCGCTGAAGATGATTTTTTCGGGGGCTCGGGAACGCAGAAAAAAATGAGGCCGATACCGATTACGGGTACGGCCAGGGCCAAAAGAGGCAGCAGAGTCATGGCAACCCCGGAATCAAGCCATGAGTTTCCGTTCGATGAATTCCGGTTGTTTCTGCGGTTACTGCGGGTACTGCCCATGAATCATTCTTCCTCCTTCAGTGTTTTTCTGCGGGGAAACTGCTGCTCCCCGTGTCGGGGAAAATTTTTTGAGGCCCGGAAACTTTTTGCGCCACAAAGGATCCTGATGACGTCCGGGACAGGTCCGGAAACGTTCCATGCTGCAAAGACTCCGGATTACGGACATCCCGTCCGCAGTTTTTATAAAACCTGCCGGGATTTCGGGAGGGGCATGTCAGGATGTCTCTCCCGGGGAACTTACGGTCCTTCATCAGAATCGGATTCGGACAGTCCCGGCCCTGTCATTCCGGGTTCTCTCTTCCTCAGAAGTTCTCTGCGGCAACCTCAAAGAAGCTTCTCGGATGGTTGCATACCGGGCAGACCTCGGGAGCCGCGGTGCCGACCACGATATGGCCGCAGTTCCGGCATTCCCAGATGTGAACCCCGGATTTTTCGAATACCTCTTTGTTTTCGATATTCCTGAGAAGCTTGCGGTAGCGTTCCTCGTGGTGCTTTTCAATGGCTGCCACGCCGCGGAACTGAGCGGCCAGCTCCGGGAAACCGTCTTCCTCGGCTTCCCTGGCCATGCGCTCGTACATGTCGGTCCACTCATGGTTTTCGCCTGCGGCGGCCGCCAGCAGGTTTTCCTCCACGGTGCCCAGCTCTCCCAGGGCCTTGAACCACAGCTTGGCATGCTCCTTCTCGTTTTCGGCGGTCTTGAGGAAAAGGGCGGCGATTTGTTCGTAGCCGGACTTCTTGGCCACGGAGGCGAAGTAGGTGTACTTGTTCCGGGCCATGGATTCCCCGGCAAAGGCCTCGAGAAGATTCTTTTCGGTTCTGGTTCCGGCGTATTTGCTCTTCACCGGCTCAAAAACATGCTCCTTGCCGCATTTGGGGCATACTGCCGGGGCTTCGTCCCCTTCGTGAACATAGTTACAGACTTTGCATTTGAATTTCATGGCGTTATCTCCCTGCTGTGATAGTGCGGATCTCCGGCCGGAAAGTGCCCGGCAGAGTTTTGTTGCCGGCCGTGAGGGGGCCGGCTGTTATATTGTAGAGGGATGCGGGGCGTTTTCAAATGTTTCGGACAGTTTTTGCAATTTTCCTCCGATATTTCCCGGGGGAATCCCGTTTTTCAGAAAAATGCGGGGCATTCGGGAAGAGGAATTTCTCCGGCAAAACTCCTGTCCCCATTCTTTCCCGAAGGTGCGCAAAAGGGCGAACCGGGTTCTGTGAGAGATGCCGTGCACGTTTCCAGGGTGTTTCGAACGTAATCCGGGAAATGCTGACCCGAAGCTTCCGTAACCGGGACACCGTCAATGACACAACATATGGCAGGTTCTCAAAAATGAAGCAAGTCTGACTCTTTTAATAATGAGGGCGGTTTAAAGTCTGTTACAATTCTGCGGCTTTTTCCTGAGTGCATTCATTCTTTTGACTGTTCATGACGGGGTGTTTTAAAAAATGAGCGAATCCAAGGGCGTCCTTAAATTTTCCACCAGGCTCGGCGGCATTCTGGCGGTGGCCGGTTCCGCTGTCGGCATGGGCAATATCTGGCGGTTTCCGACCCAGACCGGCGAGAACGGAGGTTCGGCGTTTCTGCTCTTCTATCTCATAGTGATCTTTGTCTTCGGAATCCCGCTCCTGATGAGCGAGTTTGTTATCGGAAGACGTTCCCGGGCCAATGTGGGCAATGCCTATTCCGTACTGGCTCCGCATTCGGGGTGGGGAATTGTGGGATGGGCCTCCGCCATTGTGGCCTTTGTAATCTTCTGCTATTACAACGTGGTGGTGGCCTGGGTACTCTACTACCTCTGGGAGGCCGTCTCCGGATCCTTTCAGGATATCGGACAGGCGGTGGCCTCCGGCACGGTGTCCGGAGAGATCTACGCTCAGAAGTTTACGGAGTTTATCGGCGATCCCTGGAAGCCCCTTCTGGTTCTGGGAATTACCATGCTGGTGATTCACGGCATTATCGTGGCAGGTGTCAGGAAGGGCATCGAACTGGCATCCCGCCTTCTGATGCCCACGCTGTTTTTCATGATGATTCTCATGGTGATTTTTGCCTTCACCATGCCGGGCGCCGGCAAGGCCTGCGAATTCCTGTTCAGCTTCAATCCCGAGTACCTTACCGCCGGAGTGTTCCTGTCCGCCATCGGCCAGTGCTTCTATTCTTTCTCCATCGGCATGGGACTCGTGACCTACGCCTCGTATTTTCCGGAAAGCGTAAAACTGAACCGCACCGCGTTCACGGTGGGACTCATGGATACCGCAGTGGCCGTGATGGCCGGGCTTATCATTTTCCCGGCAGTGTTTTCCGTGGCAAACGCCTCTCCCGACTCGGGGGCCGGACTGGTGTTCATCTCTCTTCCGAACGTCTTCAACACCTCCCTGCATGATTACGCCTTCCTGAACTGGCTGGTTCCCGTGGTGTTCTATTTCATCCTCTTTGTGGCCGCGGTAACCTCCGCCATGTTCCTGCACGAGGTGCCCACGGCGTTTCTGGCCGACAAGTCCGGTATGAGCCGGGCCCGGGCGGCCACGGTGATCACGGTGCTGGGAACGGCTGTTGGTGTCGTCTCCTCCCTGTCCATGGGGATCTGGTCAGATTGCCATATCTTCGGGATGAACTTCTTCAATTTCCTGGATTACACCACCTCCGGAATCGTACTGCCCCTGACCGGACTCGGTGCCTCGATCTTTGTGGGCTGGAAGATGTCCCGGAGCGATGTTTTGGACGAGCTTACCTCCGGGGGAACCGTCCCTTTCGTCTGGTTCCCGGTATTCCTGTTTCTGGTGCGCTTTGTGATTCCGGCGCTGATTCTGACAGTGATGATTACCCAGCTTTTCAATATCAGCCTGTCATAGTGTTCGGGACAGAGCTTAATGCCTGAACCGGAGCCCGGAACAGGTGCAGAACAGGCGGCCCGGACTTCTTCCCGGAACGGGGGAAGTCCGGGCTTCTTTTTCCGGCCGTTTTTTTGTATGGTCTTCCAATCAGTCAGTCAGCAGGGGTTACCCGCGTCCCGGTGCGGTTCCGTACCGGATAAAATCAAAATCGTTGCCTTATTTGTGTCCGGAACGGACAGTGGCACCGGTTTTGTCCGTGGCAGACCCGAAATATCATGGACGGAAGCATTCTGCATGCCATTGAAGGCCCCGGCGTTTGCAGCCCGGAATGTGAAATTCGGGAGAGCGGTATGTGGCTTAAGCAGGGACTGGACAAAAAGCCGCTTTCCGAAGTTGAACTGTTACGGCTGATCACTGACGAAATAACAGGGAGGACTCCTGAGTTTGCCGGCCGGAGATCGATTGAAGGCCTGATCCCCGCCGCAGATTCATCAGCAGCCGGGATCCTGTTCGTGATTTCGGAATGAACGGGGTCCTTCTCGTTTCGGGCCTTCCAAAGTTCGCTTTTCTTTCGTCCGGTTCAGTTCCTGCCACCTTTTTCAGCCCCGCATTCTCCCCAAAACTCTGACCGGGCGGTCATTATTTTGTCCCGTACATGCCATAAATCCCCGGGGTGTGCTATATTGCCCCTGACCTTAACAGAACCTGAGGCGGCGGAAGCTTCGACCGGTCCCTGTCCTCAGGGGTATTACCGGATCCTGCCTTCCGGATCCGTGTTTTTCATGAGAGAATTTTAAAGTGACTTCATCCGACTACGGGGAAACGGCAGCGGAGAATATCGGATTCCGTCCTCCCGCGGGATATCCGAAAAGACGGGAAAAGCCGGAATCGGAGCCCGAGTACGAGGTGCTCCATTTTCTGAGACAGCAGGGCTATGATGCCGATTCCCAGGTCCGGGATGAGTCCGGGAGATACCGCATCGACATTGCGGTTAAGAATCCTGCCACGGGGCATTATGTCCTGGCCGTGGAATATGACGGTCAGCTGTATCATACAAAGATCGAGGACGTGGATCACGATAACGCCAGACAGGAGTTTCTGGAGTCCGAGGGCTGGCGGTTTTGCAGGATCGATCGCAGATGGTACCGGGAGCCGGATGCCCAGAGAAAGGAGCTTCTGGAAATGGCGGAACAGGCTGTCAGAGATGACAATGCCAGGTTTGGCCGGGATACACAGTTTCAGTCCTGCCGGGGAGCCGGCAGCGAGTCCGGGAGAGACAGAGAGATGGACGAGAATTTACCAAACCCCCCTGAAAACATGAGAACCTCCGGGAATGCTCCGGAAAACGCGGCCCGGGAAGACTCTCCGGTTCCGGAATCCCGGGAGGAGCTTTTACCTTCCGGGTTTTCCGAAAAGAAGAATATCGACATTGATATCATCATGAGTCCCTTCCTCAACCTGTCGCTTTATCAGGCCGGCTACCCCCTGATATCCGATATCAGGTTTTTAAGCGAGGAACGGGACTACGAGGATGTCACCATCAGGATATCCTGTGAATACGGCGTGTTCGAGCCCCTGGTGCTCCGAACCGATGTTCTCCAGAAGGGGAGCCGGATCTCCGTTTCCGGCTATCTGGATCGCATTGTCCTCAAGGCTGCCATGTTCGCCGAGCTTACCGAGACCGTTAAAACTTCGGTGGAGGTGACGGTGCAGGATGGCTCCGGAACGGTAATCGCGAAGGAAAGCCGCCCCCTGGAAATCACCGCCTACAACCAGTGGCTCGGGCAGCCGGAGCTTCTGGCTTCCTTTGTGACTCCGAATTTTCCGGGAGTGCCGGCCATTATAAAGAGGGCAGAAACCATTCTCCGGGACATTGCTGCCCGGAACCCCGGCTATGCCGCCCGGGCTGACTCCTGCTCCTTTGACGGCTATCAGACCGAGGACCCGCAGTACGTGGCGCTGGAGGCTGAGGCTCTCTATGCTGCCGCGCAGGAGCTGGGACTTTCCTACCGGATGCCCCCGGCCTCATTTGTCGGGCAGCGGATCCGCACCTTTAACGAGATTATCAATGATAAGACCGGTACCTGTCTGGATACCTCCTGCCTGTATGCCACCCTGCTGGAGGCGGCAGGACTCCGGGCCCTCCTGTTTCTGGTGGATGGGCATGCCTTTGCCGGTGTGGAGCTTTCTCAGGAGCCGGTATTCCATGCTCCGGCCACAACTGACCGGGAGGAAGTCTACCGGGCCCGGGAGCTTCAGAATATTCTGATGGTGGAGACTACCAGTTTTTCCAAAGACATGCCATTCAAAGAGGCGGTATCCGAAGCCGGGACCCGGTTTGCCGGAAAGAAGTTCGAGGCCTGCGTTTCCGTTCAGGTCTGCCGGGATCGTCTCATAAAGCCGTTGCCGCTTCTGAACCGTGATGATGACGGAAGCCTCATTCTTACCGAGGATCCCCGGTTTGTCCGGAAACGCTCCGGGGAATCGGGCAGCGTTACCATAAAGCGGCGGACAACCGAAATCCGGGGCGGCGGGGAAATTACCCGGGAGATTCTGTGGGAGAACAAGCTTCTGGACCTCACCACCAGAAACCGCCTTCTCAATATGAAAACCTCCAACGGGGCGGTAATCCGGCTTTATTACGCGGACCCCAACAGCCTGGAGGACGAGTTCCGAAAGCATGATCAGAAGTTCTTCAAGATCAGAGCCGTAACCGACGAGACTGCCGAGATCTTCCGGACGGGTATGAATCCCGAGACCCTGGAGCTTTCGGCAACGCTGGACGAGATAACCAGAAAGGCCCTCTCCGAACAGGGATTGCTTTTTGTAAAGAACGAAACCCGGAAATCCCTGGATCAGGTACTCCGGAAGCTGGCTTTGGAGGCCAAATCCTCCTACGACGAGAACGGAGCGAACTCGCTCTTTCTGTCTCTCTTCAGCGTGCTCTGGATCGATGATACTCCGGCCAGGAAGAGTCATGAGGCTCCCCTGATGCTGCTTCCGGTGGAAATCAAAAAGGAAGCCCGGAGCGACAATTATTCCATAAAGGTGCGGGACGAGGAGCTTATTCTCAACTATTCCCTGGTGGAACTCATGCGGCAGTGCTACGGCACGGATCTCCGAAGCTTTATCTTCAATCTTCCCGAGGATGAGTACGGAGTGGCCGTGGACAGTATCAGGGACGTCATTCTGGAACGGCTTCCCCCGGGCTGGAAGATCCTGAAGACGGTCTGTCTCGGAAACTTTTCCTTCCGGAAATTCGTGATGTGGCAGGATCTCAGCAATAACAGCGAGACGCTTCGGGCCGAAAGTCCGGTATATGCGGCGCTGGCATCCGGCAAATTCGGTGCTGTTTCCGGTTTTAATTCCGATGAGGTTCCCGAAACCATTGACGAAAGAATCCCCTTCGGGATGCTCTGCCAGCCGATTCAGGCGGATTCCAGCCAGCTGGATGCCGTGGCGGCCGCGGCTTCCGGAAAGAGCTTTGTGCTTCAGGGGCCTCCCGGCACCGGAAAATCCCAGACCATCACCAATATTATCGCCTCGGCCCTGGAAAGCGGGAAGAAGGTACTGTTCGTGGCAGCCAAGATGGCAGCCCTGGAGGTGGTTCAGGAACGACTGGACCGGCTGGGGCTTTCGCCGTACTGTCTTGAGCTCCATTCCAACAATCTTACCAAGTCCCGGTTCCTGGAGCGGGTGGATCTTCTGGCTCCGGCCCCCGGAACTGCTGCCGCCGCCGATTACGAGATGGTAAGGAAACGCATAAATGAAGAGAGAGACGGACTTAACGCCGTAACCAGGGCACTTCATAGTCCGGTGGCGGCGGGCATGAGCGTCTACGGGGCCATGTGCCGGCTCCTCAGAACGGGGCAGGAGCCGGAGATTGTCATGTCACCGGAAACACTGCCGGATATTGATGCCTCCATGATTGCCGCGGCGGACACGGCACTCCGGGAGCTTAAGATTCTGACCCGGGGCAATCCGCTGACCTCCTATACCTTCTTTGAGAGCCGGCTTCTCAGAAATCCGGAGGGGACTCACGGTGTGGATTCTCAGAAGTTTTCTGAAAGTGCTGCCGCGGTCCGGGAATGCTCGGGCACTCTCTCCGGGCTTTTGGGATATCCGGATGAAGCGCTGACTCCGGAACGGATTTCCGAAATTCTCTCGGGGATTGGTACCGCCCTGAAACGGGAGGATATGGATTTTGCTCTCCTGACGCTTCCGGACATTCCGGGATTTGTAAAGGAGGCCGAGGCCGGGATAACCACCGCTCTCGGGATCAGGGACGGCATGGCCAGGCTGGGACCAAATGCCGAGGATGTCTTCAAGCTGGATATCAGGGAGGAGCTCAAGATCTGGAAGCTGGACAGCGAACGGTTCTTCATTATGAGGATCCTGGCGCACGGCAAATCCGTGGGGCGGCTCCAGCGGGCTCTCGGGGTTGAAGTTAAGGTAACCAGTGACAACTATCAGGAACTTATGGAGGGGGCTCTCAGGGTACAGGAGCTCCGGGCTTCCCTTAAGGAGACCTCTGACCGTCTGGCCGGCATGAGCTCCGGATTTGCAGGGCTCCTGTCCCGGGATCCCGATGAGGCCCGGGGGATGCTGGATACTCTGAAGGTTCTGACTGCGGCGCTGGGAGCGGGACTGTCTCCTGATGAAAAGACCTCCGTAAAGGAGGCACTGTCCCAAAATGCGGTTTCTCAGGATTTCCGGAATCGGCTGGAAAAGCTGGTGTCCTTCGAAACTTCCCTGGCAGATTTCTCGGCTTCTCTGGAAAAGCTGTGTTCCTTTTACAGCATGGATCGGGATCTTTTGCCGGCCGATGCGGCAAAGCTGGCGGAGCGGGCTTCGGGCTGGGTGTCCCGGCCGGGGGATTTCGGAATCTGGCTTGAAGTAAGCAGACGGCTGGGATCTCTCCGGGCTTCCGGATTCAAGGAACTTGCGGATGCTCTTCTCCGGAACCGGGCTCCGGTGTCTGCCGGTGAGGGGTATGCCATGGCGCTTTTTGCCAGGTCTCTTATCGAGTGGCAGTTCAGCGTCAGTCAGGAGCTTTCCGGGTTTAATCCGGAGATCTTCGAGGATCGGATTGCCAGGTTCAATGATGATGCGGCAGCATTCCGCAAGCTTTCAGGGCAGCTTCTGGCGGAACATCTTGCCGAAAGGAAAAATGCCCTTAAAAACAGCGCTGACGAAACTCTCCGGGAGGAAATCACCTTCTTCGAGAAGATTAAGAAGAGTCGGGGCCGCGGCTGCTCCATCCGGCAGATCTTTAACCGGATTCCGCATCTGATGCCTCTCATGGCCCCCTGCATGCTGATGAGCCCGATTTCCGTGGCGCAGTATCTGGCTCCGGACAGGTACAGCTTTGACCTCATCATTTTTGACGAGGCTTCGCAGCTTCCCACCTCCGAAGCCGCCGGGGCTATCGGACGCGGCCGGCAGGTGATTGTGGTGGGAGATCCGAAGCAGATGCCCCCCACGGACTTCTTTGATGCGCGGCAGACCGAGGAATCTGACATTGCGGATCTGGAGAGTGTTCTTGATGACTGCATGACCCTGGGCATGCCGGTACGCACTCTGAGCTGGCATTACCGGTCCCGGCACGAGAGTCTCATTTCCTTCAGTAATACCATGTATTATGACAGCCGGCTCTATACCTTTCCGTCCCCGGATGACATGAATTCCCGGGTGCGCTACCACTATGTGAACGGCGTGTATGACCGGGGCGGCAAATCCACCAATCCTGACGAAAGCAGGGCGGTTACCGCCTATGTCCGGGATTTCCTGAAGGATCCCGCAAACCGGGACACTTCCGTCGGCATTGTGACCTTCAACACGAAGCAGCAGTCCCAGATTGAGGATGACCTGGCGGCCATGTTCAAGGAAAATCCGGATCTGGAGGCACTGGCCATGAATGCCCGGGAGCCTCTCTTTATCAAGAATCTTGAAAACGTGCAGGGTGATGAAAGAGATGTTATCGTGTTTTCGGTAGGGTTTGGCAGGGACAGGGACGGCAAAGTATCCATGAATTTCGGCCCCCTGAACCGCGACGGCGGCGAGCGCCGGCTTAACGTGGCGGTAACCCGGGCCAGGAAGGAAATGGTGGTGTTCACCTCCCTGGAGCCCGAGGATGCCAGGATTACCGCTTCCACCTCCCGCGGGGTTACCGGACTCTTTGAATTCCTGAAGTATGCCAGAAACGGGGCTTCCTCCATTGCGAGACAGCTGGATACCACCCGGAAGGATCGGGACTATCTGGTGGAACGGCTGGCGGAGGATCTCCGGAAGGCGGGCTTTGACAGCCGGGCCGGGGTAGGTACCTCCTCCTTCCGGGTGGATCTGGCCGTAAGGGATCCGGGAAATCCGGATCGTTATCTGGCAGGGATCATGGCTGATGGCATTGTCTTCCGGGATACCCCCTGTGCCGTGGATCGCTTTTCAGGGCAGCCCGGAGTGCTTCGGGGTCTGGGGTGGCAGATTCTCAGGTTCTGGACTCCGGAGTGGTGGCGGAACCGGGAGGGGGTGATTGCCAGACTTACGGAGAAGCTCAGATCTCTGGAGGCGGAAGCCCGGGCTGCTGAAGGCGCTGTCAGTGCGGAAAAAACTGAAAACTGATGAAGCCTCATGCCAGCGGATGAAAGGGAGAACTGTTTAAAAAATTACTTTGTTCTCCTTTCCTTTCAAATTACCGACATTTCCTGTATAATGCCAGCGTGTCTTTTGACTTGCCCTGTAAATCCAGGGCTTTTTTTATTTCGGGGGCAGCTGAGATTGTTTCCGGCGGTATTTTCCTGAATTCCGGTTTCGGATGCGTTTTTCTGCCGGATTTCCGGCATATCCGTCCTGACTTTTGATGTTTCAGAAGCGATCAGATGTTCAGAGGGGCGGTTTTCAGGTCCTGAATAAGCGAAAGATCCGCAGGAAGCCAGTTTACCGTCATAAGCTCGTCCTGAGAAAGCCATTTTGCGGCCTCGTGCTCCAGCAGGGTGAGTTTTTCGCTGTCCAGCCTTGAAAGATAGCATTCCATGCTCAGATGAAATTCCGGATAGTCATATTCCACGGTGGCGAAGTGTTTCACGGGAGTTACCTCCGCAGCCAGTTCCTCTCTGATTTCCCTTCTGATGGTGTCCCGGGGATCTTCGCCGGCTTCGATTTTGCCGCCGGGGAACTCCCAGTAGTCCCGGAATTCGCCGTAGCCGCGCTGCGTGGCGAATATTCTGCCGTCCCGAACAATGATGGCGGCTGCTACTCTGATGGTCTTCATTGTGATATCCTCATGTTTATGTCCGGATATTCCTCCCGTGGGTAGGCGCCGGTTTTCGGGAGTTTTTCGGATGCGGTTCCCGAGAAGAAACTGCCAGGGCAGATTTTACAGGTTTTCGGGGATGATGCAACTCTGCTTCCGGAAAATCTCCGGAAACTTTTTTCATGATCGGAGCTGCCGTTTTGAAACTTTTCGGTATGGAAAATCGCTTTCTCACGCAGATTCCCGGAAAAGTTCTTGAGTATCCGGGGATCCGGTGTAAAAATCAGCAGAACTGCTGTTTCCGGAGGCTTTATGAAAAAATTTCGCGATCCCAGACTGAACAGAATTGTCGGCTATGTGATTCTTTTTTCCGGATTCGGAATTCTGGCCTTCGGCTCGTCATTTCGTACCGAGGCTGATCCTTATAACTGGAAGTTCGTGCTGCTGTTTCTGGTTTCCATGACCTTTGTCGTTTATTCCGTGATTTGGATGGTTAAAACGGTGCGCTGTCCTCATTGCAAGCGTCTTTTGCATCTTAAACTTTACAATATTGACTACTGTCCCTGGTGCAAATATCCCACGGATCCCGACGATCCCGTATATCGGTGAATGATCGGATGAGGTAAGTCTCCGGGAGACTTTTCAGGAGTTCCGGTGCCTCTTTTTTTTCGGGACCGGGCTGATTCCGGTGGCATTTCCCCCGTATCCGGCTACAATATCCGGACGGAAACCTGACAGCGGGGGATTCATGGGACTCATGGGATTTTTAAGGAGACTTTTCGGGGGCGGGGACACCATTTCCGCCGCACCGGAGTTTCCGTCGGTTTCGGATCTTAACGCCGAAATCGCCGCACTTCTTTCCGGATCCCTGGATGAGCGTACCATTATCGGAGAAATCACCAGCATCAAAAAGAAGCCCGGTATCTGGTATCTTACCCTGTCAGATGATAACGGGATGATTTCCTGCGTGGTTCCCAAAAGGGTATTCAGCGCTTTGGAACCCCCGAAATCCCGTTTTCCGGATGCGGGATTTCCGGGAACATCCGGGGACAGGAGGGAGACTCTCCCGGAGCCCCCGGATGATGAGGAATCCTCCGGGGATGCTCCCGAATCTCTCGGGGACAGCGAATCCGGTGAGCCGGGAGAAAACGGCGGCATTACCTCCGGGATCATGGTTCGGGCTACCGGGAGAGTGTTATTTTATGCTCCGTCGGGATCTCTGCAGCTTGAAATCACGAACCTCAGGCCCGAGGGGCCCGGAGAGCGGCATCTCCGGTTTCAGGCCCTCCGGGAGAAGCTCCGGGAAAAGGGATATTTTGATGCCGCCTCAAAGCGACCACTTCCGGAACAGCTGGAAACCATCGGGGTTGTCACGGCAGCGGATGGCGCCGTCATTCATGACATTGAGGTTACTGTCCGGAACAGCGGCATCCCATTCGCTCTCCGGCTTTATCCCACCCGGGTGCAGGGACGCGGTGCTGCCGCTTCCATTGTACGGAGTCTGGAGTATATCACCCGGGAGGGGGTGTGCGACGCGGTGATTCTGGCCCGGGGCGGCGGCAGCAATGAGTCCCTTGCGGTATTCAGCAGCGAGGAGGTCACGGAGGCGGTGTTTTCTTCCGGGATCCCGGTTATTGCGGCCATCGGACACGAGATCAACAGATCTCTGGCCGACGAAGCGGCGGATTTTTCGGTAGCGACTCCCACTGCCGCTGCCGAGCTTCTCATAAGAACCGTGCGGGAGAGACAGTCCCGCAGGGAAGCCCGTGAACGGAGAATGTTTTTCATCAGAATGCTTCTGGTTCTGGCGGGAATTATTGCCATGGCGGCTTTGTTTTTGTTTTTAAGATCCCGGTAGCAGTTTTTCAGCCGGCAATCTGTAACTATGTCGGGTACCGGACGTTATCCGTGAAAATACGGACACATACCGGAAATTGAAACAGGGAGAAACGCCATGACCGCCAACATAACACAGCTTCAGAACAGACCTTTGGATACAAATGCCATTGAGGGGCCTGAGTCCGCCCCCAAAATCAATAACGCTCCCGGTGGCAACGTTCAGAATCCTGAGGCCGCAAAAGCTCTCCAGGAAACCCGGGAGCTTCTTCAGGATATCTATTACAATTATGCTCAGATTCCCAATCCTTCTGATGACGTTAAGGCCAGGATGGAAACAGTAAGCCAGCGTCTGGCAGGCCTTAACGGGGAAATTCAGGTGCTTTCCGAGAAGGAACTGGATTCGCTTTGCAATGTGGGGGCGTATGTTAATAACCCGCTGGAGACGATCCTGTCCCACATTGACGAATGTCAGGATTACGACAGCGTTGACGAACAGGTGAAAAATGCCCGGGAGGAGCTCACCCGTACTTATGACAACGGTAATATTGACGGAAAAAGACTGACAGAGGGACTGGATGCGGTAACCCAAAAGGGCGATTATGTCCGGGCCCGCATCGAGAAGGAAGCCATTCAGGAGAACGAACGGGGGATTAATCTGGATACCGCCACTCCGGAGGAGATAGTCTCTCACATGGAAAACCTGAGAACGGTGATTGCCGATGCCAGATTCATTGATTTCCATACCAAATGCGAGATGATGGAAAATATTAATAGCTTCATCAGTGCTTCTGAACTGAAAGAGAAGCCCAGTGAGTCAACTTCGAAATTCCTGAAAAAAATGCAGGAACGCCGTCAGGAGCAGGAGCGGCTTCTGAATGAGGTGGCTGAGGCCCGTAATAAGGATGCTCTGAAGGACAATCATGGGGTTCAGGAAAAGAAGCAGGATCCCGTTAACGGCGCAGATGCTACGGGTGATAAAAAGAACGATCCTGAAAATCTGATTCAGGTGTAAGTCCCGCGGCACGGCACTGCCTGAATTCCCGGAAACCGAGGCGACTGCTGCGTGTCGCCTGAAAAAACGGCCGAAGTCCTGCCTGTCAGGCTTCGGTTTTATTTTTCAGCCTCAGATGGCGTGTTCATCATGGTGTCATGCCGGCGGACAAAATTTCCGGAATTATTAATCCCGAAAATACCATGGGCATAAGCTTTTGATATTCCTGTCTTTGTCTTCACAGGAATTAACTCGGGGCTGCTTTCTCAGACTGAAAAGCCCTGATTCAGAGGCATAAATAACAAGATAAGGCCCCGGAGGTGATGAGGTGAGTCATTTTCCTCATCCTTTCAGGAAAATTCTGCTATCATGGTCCTGATTCCGAGAAGTTTTCCTGACGGAATCCGGGGCGTGTGTTACTGAACCGGAGAGGCCGGTTAAATGGAAGGGGCCTTTGCGGTTTTGAAGGCAGATTGGAAAGGGCTTTTGAAGTTTAAGGAGTGCCTGCTATGAAATGCTCACAGTGCGGAAGCGATATTCCGAACGGGTATGATGTCTGTCCGACGTGTCGGGCCAGGGCTGCAAGATTCTGTGTGAAGTGCGGAAATCTGCTGGATGACCGGGAGAATTTCTGTTCCCGTTGCGGAGCCTCCCGAAATGGTTCTTTCGGGGCAGTGCAGCCATCGCTGTCGCCGGAGGAAATCCGGCATACCCGGGAGCTTCTCCAGGGGTTTTATGATCTGGAGAAGCCGATGCAGGAGCAGCGGAAGCAGATATTCTGGGGTATCGGTCTCCAGTTCGTTCCGCTGGTGAATATAGTGGCAGGACTTCCCATGATTTTCTATATCATGTATAACTCAAAGCCGCTGATTGACAGAACTGCCGCTCTTTTCGGGGAAGCCGGGGCCCGCTGCCTGCAGGAAAAGGTAACCGGAGTCAGAACACTCATTATCTGGCTCTGGGTGCTTGCCGGTATTTTTATTGTCAGTATTCCTGTTGTTATCGGGATTGTGATATATGCTGCCATGAATGTTGCCGGGCAGGGAGATGTTCAGTTATGGGTGAACGTTTTTGAACTGATTTGCAGGGGACTGATCGCGCTTTGGACAGCTGCTTTTGCGATTATCAGCTTTGTGGCAGTTGTCAGGTTCTTCAAGGCTTACAGTGCCGTTATTGAACATATTGCCAGATACCGCCATATTCTGAAGAGTCAGGGGGCCTGACTGAGTCCTGTTTCGGAAGTTCATGAGTGATGCCTCTGGAAGCCTGGCATTGACCGTGTGAGAGTGACAATTGATGAAGTCCTTCTTCCGATACACCTGAAAGAATCCGGATCTGATTCGTAAATCCCGTAAGAACTGTCTTCTCGGAAACGAAACATTGCCGGCCATGACAGATACAAGGATGCATTACCTGATATTTACGGAGTCTTGTGATGAACCGCAAGGGATAATTAACAGTCTGAGGGAGCAGCTGAATTATAAGGATTCAGAAAGCAAGGAGTTTCGGCAGCAGCAGAAGACAGTGCGCCCCCTGTATAATCCGGAGAGCCTGATTTGGACGCCCGGACACGGTATTCTTCCGAAAATCACCGCGCGGACATCCGGCAAAAATCAGTAAAAATGCCGGAATCATTCCGGGGCTCTGCGGTCAGGACAGCACCTCCCTGATAATAAACCTGCCATAAACATACATGATGACATAGCGGTGCAGATCCGGAACCCCGGAAAGACGGTCGTCCGTAACGTAGAAGTCAAGCTGTTTTACCGCTCTCTCATACAGGGTTCTGGCAACCCGCATTTTGGTGGCATCCCGGGCTTTGGTGTTTCTTTTGTACT
>Ga0310695_10004809_pt1 | contig 24366 bp, 17 predicted proteins | sample RumenRJG_04DNA_FD_203882 | JGI IMG/M metagenome (GOLD analysis project Ga0310695, IMG submission 203882) | Bovine rumen microbial communities from Lethbridge, Alberta, Canada - RJG_04 (v2) (version 2) | ecosystem: Host-associated > Mammals > Digestive system > Stomach > Rumen | place: Canada...
ACGCTTATAGTCGCCCACGGCAAACCAATCCTTGAGACTGTCAGACGTGCCCGTTTTCAGAATGCCGTGAAGCATCTTTATCAACTCTTCAGAAAGGGGCTCCTGTGCGCGATCGATAATGATGTCTATACAACGGAAGTGGTTCACCGTCTCTACGATATCGTTCACATTGATACTTTCGTCGGCAGTCACACCAATGGTGTTAGTCTCAAAGATGTAGCGAGTCTGATCGTGAGTCAGACGGCTACCCTCTATATGGTTGGAATTGTAGGTCAGGTCTATCTGGGTTTTATGATAGATACTGCCCTTCATTCTCATTTGTTTCTGCTCGCGAAGTGCTGCAAGCAATGGCGTTATAGTGTTCATCGTCATTTTTATATAGTTTCATTAACTAGAGGCACAACCAAACAATCCAAAAAATCAAGAACAATACACCTGTAACCACTAACTCTATAATGTTTTTTTTCCGTTGTATTCTCTTCACACACAAAGCGGCCTCTTTATGCCCCTTTTCAGCAGCCTTTTTATACCAATAAAGGGCTGATTGTTTGTCTTTTTTTACGCCATAACCACGTTCATAGTCTTGAGCGACCATGAATTGGCAATTAACCTCGCCTTTTTTTGCAAATGTCAGAGAACGCTTAAATTGGGCTTCTACCGCGGGCTTTGATAATTTATATAATTCTTGAAGGTATTCCTCCCTTTCTTTTTTGCTTGGATCTTCTGACTGTTGGGCAGGCCTTGTCTCTTCCGACGGCTGGGCGAGTTTTGTCTCTACCGATTGTTGAGCAGGCTTTGTCTCCTCTGATGTCACGGCAGGTTTGGGGGCCACAGGTTTGCTGGGAGTCTTTTCTGTTGCAGGCAGAGACTGTTCTGCGGACTTCAATGCCTCAGTCATCTCTGATAACGACTGGTAGCGCTGTTTGCTGCTGGTCTTCATCGACTTTTCGATGACTGCCCATAGCGGTGGGGCGATTGTCGGCGGGCATGACAGCGGGTCGTCAATCAAGTCGGTGGCTTCGGGCGGAACCGTTGCCGTAAGCAGATAGTAGAATGTGGCACCGAGGGAATAGATGTCGGCGGGAGGAGAGAAATTCTTAACACCACCCTCACGGTATTGCTCAATGGGAGCAAAGCCCTTGCTATAGCCCACGGGGGTCGTCGTGGTCTGATGTCCGCCCTGGTCATAATGCTTTGACACGCCGAAGTCAATCAGCACCACATCATTTTCATCACGCAGGAGGATGTTTGCCGGTTTGATGTCAAGGTGCATCGTCTTGCGGTCGTGAAGAGCCTGTAGCGCCTCTGCTACCTGAGTGATCAGATGGATGGCCCTTTTAGGGGAAAGCGGGCCTTCCTGCCGTACCAAAGCATCCAGCGAGCCACCGTCTATATACTCCATGACATAGTAGGCCGTCTCGTTCTCTTTGAAGATGTCATGGATGCGCACGATGTGTTTGGCGTTATCCAAAGAGGCAATCAACTGTGCTTCTTTCACGAATTTCTCCATGAAGCACCCCACCATCTCGCGTGCATCTGTGTCGGGGGCTGTCACGCTTTTGTTGTTTCTGGTGCAGAACGATCCCATGAAAAACTCCTTGATGGCCACCCGTCGGTTCAAGCCGTCCTGAATGCCCTCATAGGTGATACCGAAACCGCCTTGTCCCAGCACACGCTTTATGGTGTATCTTCCCTGCTGGAGTGTCGTTCCTGTTGCCAGCGTCTGTGTTGTCTGCATGATGATTTGGTCTTGTTTCTGCAAAGTTAGTGATTTGCGAGCAAACGGCCAAATTTTCTCCCCGATTTTTTATGAAATTCCTCCAATATATATGGTCACCGCGCCTTCGTTATTGCTACTGCAAAGATACAACTTTTTTTTGACATCACCAAAAAAGTGGATGCTTTTTCATGGATTTTTCTTCGATGATATTAGACTATCTGGTTAATGACAGTTATGACAGTTATGACAGATGACAGTTTTTTGAATTTAAGAGAAAGATAGAGATTAGTATTATATATATTATAATATATATAATACTAATTATAATTGTCAAGTCGATTTTCAAAAACTGTCATCTGTCATTTGTCATCGTAGAAGCACCAAAACAGCCCCATGTAAAAAAATGGATAAATTCGTGCTGAAAACGACATCAAATCGAGGGGCGAAATTTGGAGGTGTGCGAAAAATTTAGTACCTTTGCATTGTGAAGAGTCACACAAAGGAAACTGAGCGCAGTTCTATCCTCCATCCACCATCCGCCATCAACCATAACAATGCCTCGGACGGTCATCCGAACGTCACCAACGCCTCGTCCGAATGCTTTCTAACAACCATCCGAATGCTTCCTTATAGGGGAAAGGAGGCATCCGGACGGAGGTTGCGAAGCATCGGAATGAGAGACGCAAGGCATCGAAACAAAGAGTGTCGGGAATTACCGGCTCCTCCCGTAGGTCTTGCCGTTGATCAGGGCGCGGACGCCCAAAAGGACGGGGCGATAGGTGTCCTGGTCAAGTTGCAGATTGGGCTGTATGGTGTTGTCGATGACACCGTCTTTCCAGGCTTTCTTCACCGCCTCTGCCTCGCTCTTGGGCACGGAGAGGACAACGTCGCCCCAGGGCGAATGAACCTCGAAGGCCTGCTTGGCCTCGTCATATTTGCCAAGTTTGAGTTTCTTCTGGTGCACGATGCTCTGGTTCCTGAGATAGTCGGTCACCAGCCGCCCCTCGTCCATCTGCTGCTCTACCTCGCCAGGCGTGAGCGCATCGGCTTTTACCTGCTTGTAGAGATTGATGGCCCTGATCTCGCAGAACTGCTTGAAGTCGTTGTCCACCATCTCCTTCAGCGGTTTGCTGTCGCTCCCCTCCGTGAAGAAGCGGGGAGCAAAGGTCTCCACCTCGTTGAGCGTGTAGATGGTGGGCAGAGCGATAGGCATGTCCACCTCGCCTGTGTTGAGCGCATAGCGGTCTTGTCGGCCAACGACGCAGTAATTGTAGCCCCTTGACTGCTTGGAACTCCAGGCTCGGGCAGACTTGAACATGTCGTATTGCGGTTTGATGCTCTCCACGTAGCGGTAGTATGTCTTACCGTCGGGGCCTGTCTTCGACTGCAGTTCCAAGGCTCCCACATGTCCGCCTTTCCACACCCTGCAATAGTTGGAGAAAGAACTTGGCGACCGCTCAATCATGTCGTATTCGAAGTCGTAGATCACCTGTCCGTCTAAGTTCATCACGCCATAGCGCTCGTGGCCGTTGGCATCGACCTTGGAGGCTATCACGTGCTTCGTGTGGGATATATCGTTCTGCACGATATGTCCGAAGGGACCGTTGATATTCAGGTTGCCCGGCACATGCTCAAAGCCGGTGATGTAGTACCATTCGCCGCCAATGGTCTGGGCGAAGGCACGCGGAGGAGTCAATGTGTTTCCTTCCACGGTGACATACTGGAAGGGGAAGTCGAGCGGGAAGTCGTTGCCGTCGTGCAAGAACCAGCGGTCGCGCCCCATCTCGTCCTTCTGATTCAGGAAGAAGGCCGATTTCTTTCTAAATGTCTCAATATACCTGACTTCGTCGTACTCGAAATTGACCATCGTCTCGCGGGTGTCCAAGTTCTCCACGCCCCACTTCTTGGTGGTCTTCAGTTGCATGGCAGCCCTTCCTCCGTCGGTCATCTCTATGCGCTCGTAGTGGGGCGTATAGTACCATTTTCGCATCAAGGGGTCTTCATCTTTATAGTCCCTGCACCAGATTCCCATGCCCTTGCCGGGAACGCGATACAGTTCATAGGACTTATTGTCGGTGACGTAGTAATTGGTAGGTATGAATTCCGACTTGACCATTTCCAGACAGTCGTAGGACACTTCTCCACGCCGATACATCCGCTCGTAGTCCTCTATCAGTTCTTTCCTCATGTCCCTCGCAGGCTTCTCCTGCACGGGCTTCACCTCCTTCAGTTTCGTTGGATCCTTAGGCTTAGGCGTAGTCTGTTGCGGCTTTGACTCTTCCTCCTCATCGGCAGGTTCTTCGTAGTAGATACAGCCACGCTTATGAGGTTGCTGCGACTTCAAATCAACGCCGCAAAGGGCACAGACGGGATCGCTCGGTACAGGTATTTGTGCTTCCACAACGACTGCCGTTAGCAGCGACGCAACAGTCAACAATGCTCCCTTCAGGGAGGCTTCGCTCAACATTGAATTCATCTTTAAAGTAGCCATAACGACGAAGTTTTTGCATTCATGTTGCAAAGATAGGTTTTATTTTTTACATTTCAAAATTATTATCGACTTTTATGAAGGAAAAAGGCTGTGATATCAAATCAGCCCTCTCTACTTCTCTTACTTGATTCCGAATATACCAGTCAGGCAAGCCAGGAAGGTGCGCCTGTTACCCATCGTGTTCACGTCGATGACTAGTTCGTCGGGGCCCGATGTATAGTTGTTCATGTTGATGTTCTGGGGGGCTTTCCGTCTCAATCGCAGTTCGCCGTTGCCTCTTTGCCATTCAAACTCGCCGCGTCTCATTGTCACGCCATCACAAGTGATGGAGTCGAGGGTCAGTATCACGTGTTGCTTGCTGTTGATGAAATTCAGCGCTTTGCGCTGGTTGAGGGCGTTGTTGACAACATCGACCAGCACGCGCTCCCATTGGTCGCTGATAGCATCGAGGACTATCCATTCCCATGAGGCGTCCTTCTCACTCTCGTATTCGTTCACATAACTGCCCACGCGATCCATCATCATCGAACCGTCACGACCCAGAATGCGGAGTTGGTAGATGGTGCGCTCATAGGTACCGTTGCTGCCTCCACGGGTGGCTGGGAGGAAGATGTTGGCCACTTCGGAGAACCGCACCACGGTTTTCTCTTCCGTACCATCATCCTTGGGCGTCAGCCAGACGAAGCCTCCGCTGAACACATAGACCCGCTCTGTAGGCGCTGCTTTCTTACCGCGCAGACGGTCCCAGAATCCTAACTCGGCAGAGGGCTTGGCATAGCCTTCCACATACTGTCCCAACTGAAGGCTTTCCCCCATGCCTGCGGGTGCCTCAATGCGTAGTTGCTCTCTTACTGTATTCATAGTGCTTTAAGTTAGTTTTTGCAATCCTGCTGCAAAGATATACATTATCTTTGATATTCTGACAGAAAAATGACAGAAAAAAGTAAGGGGTGTCTTAATTCCTCTTAAAATCTTGCGTGATTCAAAATATTTGCTTACCTTTGCAGGTCGAAGAAAACGAATACGGAAACAGAAATACAAATAAGAATATGATGAAGAAACTTTTGATCGTGATGATGACCTTGCTGCCGATGGCTGCAATGGCTCAGGACAACACATGGGAGAAGACACAGTACGACAACGGCGATGCCAAATACCTTGAGGGTGCCGTGCCCGAGGTGAACGGCCGCGTGATCTTCTCGACCACCATCAAGGCCCCTGGCAAGACGGCTCAGCAGATTTATGACCTGCTGCTGGAGGACATGACGAAGATCACGCAGGAAGACAACCAGTTCGAGCAGAGCCGCATAGCCTACGAGAACGCGGAGGAGAAGCATATCGTGGGCAACTACCAGGAGTGGCTGGTGTTCAAGAACAAGCCACTGAGCCTGGACCGCACGCGCCTGCTCTACAACATTATAGCCGACTGCCGCGACGGCGAAGCCACCATCCAGATGCTGCGCATACTCTACATCTACGACGAGGAGCGCGACATGCAGACCTACAAGGCAGAGGAATGGATAACCGACAAGTATGGACTGAACAAGAAGAAGACCAAGGTGGCCCGCGTCAGCGGCAAGTTCCGCCGGAAGACCATTGACCGCAAGGACTACCTGTTCAATCGTTTCACGCAACTGCTGCAGAAATAATAGATTAGAAAAGGAGCGAGGAGCAAACCTCAAACCTCCAATCTCAAACCTCAAACCTCCAATCTCAAACCTCAAACCAAAATGAGCAAGAACGAAGAGCCGTTCAGCATGGTGGACAACCCGGAAGAGGTGCCCCACCCTAAGCGTCACCACCTGGAACCTTTCCGTGACAGCAGCAAGACCAGGTCGCTGCGACTGTGGCTGAACATCATTTTCATGGTTGGAGCCATTGCCGGACTGGTGGTCTATTTCTATGCCAACAGGGAAGTGGCCAAATATATACTGATTGTTTCGTGTGTGTTCAAGTTCATTGAACTGGGACTACGCCTCCTTAAAATTTAAATAGTGTATGAAGATATCCGTTCGCCTCGTGGCGTTGCTGCTGACCGTCATCCCGCTGTCACTCTCTGCACAGACATATAACCAGATTGACGAGTTTGGCAATGTGACGACGAACGACGAGAGCAACCCGAACTTCAATCCACACAACAACGACTCGTCGAAGCAGTCGAAGATTATACCGAAGGGCCTGAAGGTGTGGACTATTGACCGGAAGTTCGGCGACATCATCAAGGCTGAGCCCGACACGCTGCCCCACCTCTACCCCAACACCACGCTGTCGATGGGTAAATACGGACAGTACAACACCATCGGCTCTAACTATCTGGCACGCCAGAACCGCATCTTCATCGACCGCCCTGCCTCCTCACAGTTCTATTTCACGGAGGTCTATGACCAGGCCATCAGACAGCCAGACCAACTGCATTTCACCAACACGCTGTCGCCGATAACCAACCTGAGTTACGACAACTGCGGCGACAAGACCGACGGCGAGGATCACCTGAGAGCCCTCTTTGCCGCCAACTTCGGCAAGCGGCTGGGCATGGGATTTGACATTGACTACCTGTATGCCCGAGGCTATTTCCAGAACCAGAGCGCATCACACTTCGACGCCACCCTCTTCTCATCCTATATCGGCGACCAGTATCAGTTGCATGCCCTCTTCTCCACCTACCACGAGAAGGCGACGGAGAACGGAGGCATCACTGATGACAACTACATCACCCACCCCGAGGTGGCTACACAGACGGCAGGACAGTCTTACTCAGACAATGAGATTCCCACCATCCTGAACAACAACTGGAACCGCAACGACCACCTGCACTTCTTCCTGACCCATCGCTACAGCCTGGGATTCTACAGGAAAGTGAAGATGACGGACGAGGAGATCAAAGCCAGGGAATTTGCCAAGGCTGCCAAGAAGGAATCGAAGGAAAAGGTGGCGAAAGGCGAGAAAAGCATCGTGAAGGAAGAGCCAGCGCTGAAAGGCCGTCCTGCCGATGCCGTCATCGCTGGCGACCTGCCGACGAGCCCAAAGAAGGATACGCCTGCCGCTGACACCACCCGCATCAGCGTAGAATCGAAGGCTGCCGCTGACTCGCTGCTGGCTCAACAGGCAATGGCCGACTCGCTGGAGGCGCTGATGAAAAAGGAGTATGTGCCGGTGACCAGTTTCATCCATACTTTTGACCTGAGCACCTATAACCGTAAATACCAGGCATATACGACGCCGAAGGAATACTATGCCAACAATTACTTCGACCGCTATTCCGAGGGTTTCGTGGGCGACTCAGTCTATGACCAGGCAAAGATGTTCACCATGCGCAACACGTTTGCCATCGCCCTGCTGGAAGGCTTCAACAAATATGTGCCTGCCGGTCTGAAGGTCTTCCTCTCCTACGACATGCGCCGTTACAACCAGCCCGAACTGGACGCAGACGGCATAGCATGGCTGCAGCAGCAGAACGAGCACAGCATCAGCATAGGCGGACAACTCAGGAAGTCGCTGGGACACACGTTCCACTATAACCTGCAGGCCGAGACATGGCTGACTGGCGAGGATGCCGGCCAACTGAAACTGGAAGGCGAGACAGACGTCAACTTCCCTCTTTTCGGCGATACGGTACATCTGGCGGCCAAGGCCTATTTCTACCGCCTGACTCCCTCCTACTTCGAACGCCACTACCACGGCAAGCACTTCTGGTGGGACAACTCGCTGGACAAGCCGACACGCACCAGGATTGAAGGTCTGTTCTCCTATGACAAGACGCACACATTGCTGCGAGTGGCCATCGAGGAGATACAGAACTACACGTATCTGGGCATGTCGTACACCCGTGCCAACGAGAAGGTCACGGGTCTGACGGCTGCCATCCGCCAACATAGCGGCAACATCAACATACTGACGGCACAACTGGACCAGAAACTGAAGGCAGGCCCCCTGCACTGGGACAACATCATCACCTACCAATCGACGAGTGCGAAAGACGTGCTGCCGTTGCCCACGCTCAATGTCTTCAGCAATCTCTATCTCGACTTCATGATTGCCCACGTACTGAAAGTGGAACTGGGTGCCTCGGCTACATGGTTCACCAAATACTACGCCCCGGAATTCTGTCCGGCACTCAACCAGTTTGCCATTCAGGAGCATGCAGAATCGCGCATGGAGTTAGGCAACTTCCCATTCGTCGACGTCTATGCCAACCTCCACCTCAAGCACACCCGCTTCTTCGTGATGATGAACAACGTGACGGGCAACTCGTTCAACCGCCAGAACTTCCTGGTGGCCCACTACCCCATGAATCGGACGGTGCTGCACCTCGGCGTGTCGTGGAACTTCTTCAACTAAGTGACCTCCAAATCTCCAACCTCAAATCTCAAATCTCCAACCTCAAACCTCAAATAATAAATATGGTAAAGATTTCGAAAGAGGCTGCCCTCGAGTATCATGAGAGCGGCAGACCAGGAAAAATTGAAGTGAAGCCTACAAAGGCTTATCGTACGCAGACAGACCTCTCGCTGGCCTATTCGCCTGGCGTGGCCTATCCCTGTCTGGAAATTCAGGATAACCCCGACAACGCTTACAAGTACACGGACAAGGGCAATCTGGTGGCAGTTATCTCCAACGGCACGGCTGTGCTCGGACTGGGTGACATAGGCGCCATGAGCGGCAAACCCGTGATGGAGGGTAAGGGACTGCTCTTCAAGATTTACGGCGGCATCGACGTGTTCGACATCGAGGTCAACGAGAAAGACCCTGAGAAGTTCTGCGAGGCTGTGGAGCGCATCGCACCCACCTTCGGCGGCATCAATCTGGAGGACATCAAGGCGCCAGAGTGCTTCTATATAGAAGAACGCCTGAAGCGCACGCTCGATATCCCCGTTATGCACGACGACCAGCACGGCACCGCCATCATCTCGGCTGCCGGCCTGAAGAATGCCATCGAGGTGGTTGGCAAGGATATTACCAAGGTCAGGATTGTGGTCAACGGCGCTGGCGCCGCCGCCATCTCATGCACCAAACTATATATGGCACTTGGCGCCCGCAAGGAGAATATCGTGATGCTCGACTCAAAGGGTGTCATCCGTACCGACCGTACCGACCTGAACGAGCAGAAGCGCTTCTTCGCTACCGACCGCTGCGACATCAATACCCTGGCCGAGGCTGTGAATGGTGCCGATGTCTTCGTCGGTCTGTCGAAGGGAAACGTCCTCTCGCAGGATATGGTGAAGACAATGGCCAAAGACCCCATCATCTTCGCCCTGGCCAACCCCACTCCCGAAATCACATACGAGGATGCCATGGAGGCCCGTCCTGACGTGCTAATGTCAACAGGCCGCACGGACTATCCCAACCAGATAAACAACGTCATCGGATTCCCCTACATCTTCCGCGGAGCCCTCGACGTACATGCCACTGCTATCAACGAGGAGATGAAGATGGCTGCCGTACACGCCATCGCCGACCTGGCCAAACAGCCTGTGCCCGACGTGGTGAACGATGTGTATAAGGTGAACAACCTGAAGTTTGGCCGCCAGTATTTCATCCCCAAACCTGTTGACCCCCGCCTCATCAGCGAGGTGAGTGCCGCCGTGGCCAAGGCTGCCATCGATAGCGGCGTGGCCCGCAAGAAGATTGAGAACTGGGAGGAATACAAGAACTCGCTGAGTGTGCTGCTGGGTCAAGAGACCAAACTCACGCAGAAACTCTATGCCACCGCTGCCGCACACCCGCAGCGTGTTGTGTTTGCCGAGGCTATCCACCCCACGATGCTGAAAGCAGCCGTACAGGCCAAGGCCGAAGGCATCTGTCAGCCCATCCTCTTAGGCAACGATGAAGTGATAGTCAAATTGGCCAAGAGTCTCGAACTCTCTTTGGAGGGTATCGAGATCGTCAACTTGCGCCACCCCTCAGAACAGGAGCGTCGCGAGCGCTACGCCCGCATCCTGGCCGAGAAACGCCAGCGTGACGGCTATACTTTTCAGGAGGCTAACGACAAGATGTTCGAGCGCAACTACTTCGGCATGATGATGGTGGAGACTGGCGAGGCTGATGCCTTCATCACAGGTCTCTACACGAAGTACTCGAACACCATCAAGGTGGTCAACGAGGTGATTGGCATTCGTCCTGAATACAAGCACTTCGGCACCATGCACATCATCAACTCACCACGAGGCACGCTCTATGTGGGCGACACGCTGGTGAACGAGAATCCTGACAGCGACACGCTGGTGGACATCGCCAAACTGTCGGCCACCTGCGTACGCTTCTTCAACGAGAAGCCTGTCATCTCGATGATCTCACACTCCAACTTCGGCTCGTCGCAGAGTGACGGAGCCCAGAAAGTGCGCCATGCTGTGCAGCAGTTACAGCAACTTTATCCAGACTTGGCCATCGACGGTGAGATGCAGATTGGCTTCGCCCTCGACCGCGAGTTGCGCGACGAACAGTATCCGTTCACCAGACTGAAAGGCCTGGATGTGAACACCCTGGTGTTCCCCAACCTGACGTCGGCCCGTTCCAGTTACAAGATGCTGCAGATGCTCGATCCCGACGTGGAGATCATCGGCCCCATCCAGATGGGCCTGAACAAAGCCATCCACTTCATCGACTTCGGTGCATCGGTCCGTGACGTGGTCAACATCGTGGCAGTGGCTACCATCGATGCCTACGTGGACAAGATCAAGAAGCGCATCAACCGACGTCAAGCATAAGCCTCACATGCACAAAGTCATCATCTCACTGGCCTCGAACAAAGAGGCTAAAAAGAATCTGTCCGAGGCCAGGAAGTGTCTCGAACAGATTCTCGATGAGATGAGTTTCTCCGACTGTATACGCACCAGGGCTATCGGCACAGAGCGGATATGCTATTATCACAACCAACTGCTGTTTGCATCAACCACGCTTTCCGCCGATGAACTTGTCAGTAGGCTGAAGGCTATTGAGCAACAGATGGGACGCACGGCAGAGGCTCGCCAACAGGGCATTGTCTGCATAGACCTCGACCTGCTGAAATATGATGAACAGCGCTATCACCTGCGCGACTGGGAGAGGCCCTATGTGCAGCGGCTTCTACCTCAGTCTTAAGGCTTCACCCACAAGGAGCGAGTGGTCAGGCGTCATGTGGTTCATCTTGTAGAGAGACTTCAGACGGATGCCGTACTTCTGGGCAATCGAGTACATCGACTCCCCTTCTCTCACATAATGCAGATAGTCCTTGTACTCTTTCGGGGCCCTCTTCTTTTTCTTCTTCAGCCAGATAATCTCACCATCTTCCAACGCGTCGTCCTTGTCGCGCTCGTTGTACTTGGCAATCTTCTTGTATGAGATGCCTATCTCCTGTCCGATGGAGCGGAACGTGTCGCCACGGCGGGCATAGAGATAGTAGTTGTCGTTATACATCTTGATGAGATGCAGCGGCTGGCCTCCCACCTGTGTATCATGTGAACGCTCGTAGATGAATTTGTCGTAGGACTTTGCCTGGTCGTATTCATAGAGTTTATACAACTGGATGATGTCAATCAGACGGTCGGCATACTTCGGATTGGTGGCATAGCCGGCAGCCTTCAAGCCTCGAGCCCATCCCTTGTAGTCAGTCAACTTCAACTTGAACAGTCCCTGATAGCGCTGTCCGTTCACGAGAAAGCGCGAATGGTCTTCAAACGACTCGTAGGGAGACTTGTATGACCTGAAGCACTCGTTATTGTGGTCATCATCCTGATAGATGCCTGGGCCAGACCATCCATGACACTTGATGCCGAAATGATTGTTACCCTTGGTAGCCAGACGGCTCTGGCCGGCAGAACTCTCCAGCAGCCCTTGAGCCAGAGTGATGGAGGCAGGCACCTTCCATTTCAGCATCTGTTCGATGGCACAGTCCTTATACTGGTCAATATACTGTTGATAGCGGGCATTCCACTTGGACTGCGCATAAACGGTAGGGATGGCAGCAAACAGGAAGGCCACAAGTGCGATATATTTCTTCATTTTATTTTCGTATGATTTTCACTTCACCGTTAGGACTCAGTTTGATGATGCTTGATGGCTGATGGGGCTTATGCTCCTGTCTGCGCGTCCAGCACACATAATCCACCTGTTCGATGATGCGTGGGTCAATGTCACAGTAGTTCTGGGCGGCAGGCTCGCCACTTATATTGGCCGAAGTACTGACAATAGCCTTCTGGAAACGATAGCATAGTTCCTTGGAAAAGACCTCCTGTGTGATGCGGATACCTATTGATCCGTCCTCGGCAATCAAATTAGGAGCCAGATTGACGGCACCGTCGAGAATAAGGGTGGTCGGTTTGTCGATACAATCGATGAGTTCCCAGGCCACGTCAGGCACGTTGCGCACATAGCGTTGCAGACGGGCATCGCTATCGACGAGACAGATCAGCGCCTTCGAGTCATCACGCTGTTTGATCTCATAGACACGCTTTACTGCCTCGACATTCGTAGCATCGCAGCCAATACCCCATATTGTATCCGTTGGATAGAGTATCACCCCACCCTTACGCATTGCCTCAATGGCATTCTTGATATCTTGTTCTTGTGTCATATATATCTTTCAATTTTCAATCTTAAAAAAACACATACCTCAGCGACTCGTAGAACTGCATGGCCAGCACATAGATGACCAGCAAGGGTGTTGCCAGGCATAGACCATCGACAAACGCCTTGCAGACATTGGCCAGATTGGTGAATGTGCGTACCGTGAAGCCGTAAGCCATCGAACAGAGTATCACGCCGAAGGCAATGATGGGAACGAGGGCATGGCTGAAGGGCGAATGCCAAAGACTGCCCATTGCAGAGAGCAGCACAGCATGGGGCCATACAGACAGCAACAGGATGATGGCCACATATATCAGCAGCAACAGAAGGGTGACTCGCAGGCCAAGACCACGACGCTGTTGGGGACGGTGAGCCAGCAGACCACTATGTCTCAGTACACCAAAGGCCATCGCCAGCAGGATGATCCAGACCAGCAAGGGACTGGAAAGCCCGTCGACGAAATGAGCAAAGAACCACCTCACGCCTTCGCTGGAGAGCAAGGGGCGCACGTCGGCTGTCAGCGTAGCCGAGAAAAGCCACGACAGCACGACAAGCAGCAGTTCAGCCACAACAAGGCCAACCACCAGCCGCGAGAGCGTCTTCATGCTGATGAGAGAAGGAGTCATTCGTCGTCAGGATGAAGGTTGTCGATGTCGAGGATATGTAGTTCGAGGGCACGCACGACCAGACGGGTGGCATTGACGCCACGAGGCTCATCGGGGAAGAGTTTCTGTACAAGGTCGTTCTGACGCTTTTCCAGGCTCTTCACACCAAAGGGCATACCACGCAACTGTGTGATCTGATCCTTCGTATAACCCAGGGCGAGGTGGCGCAGGAATCGCTCGTCGTATTCGTCGATCTCGTAGTCAACGATAGCCTCCTGCTTGTAGAGTTGAGACCCCACGCTACGTTTGAAGCGTTCCACAATCTTATGGAGTATCGGCTCGTTGAACACCAGTTGTTTGCCGTCCATCACAGCCTCCACGTCATGGCGTGTCAGCAGTTCACCCGTTTTGAGGATAATACCGTCGGCACCGGCATCGAGCACGTCGACCCATAGTTTCTCGTTGAGGATCTCGCCGGTGAAGATGAGTACGCGCACCTGCGGATACATCTCCTTGGTCTGACGGCATATCTCCACACCAACGGTGGTAGAGCCGCCTAGTCCCAGGTCGAGCAGCACCAGGTCGGGCAACTGCTGCTTCAGCAGTTTCCAATAGGCCGGTTCAGCATCGGCTGTTCCTATGACTTCAGCCTCAGGAATGTCTGTACGGATGATGCCCAGAGTGCCCTTCAGTTCCAGAGGCACGTCTTCAACAATGATTACTTTGAAGTTCTGCATATTCTTGGTAGTGTTATGATGATGACTGTATGTTGCTGCTCCACCTCGGCACGAATGGCACAGGCACGACGGTTTGTCGCCTCGCCATGATCGCGAACAATCTGTCGGCAGAGCAGATACGGGATATGGTCGATCTGGGGCATGAAGAGGGTGGAAGCCTCTTCGGATGTCAGCGTCAGGCCGTCCATCCTGACGCGGCAGTCGATATACTGGCTGTCGCGTGGCACGTAGTCGATGGCTGGCATCTGCTGACCATTCTGACGGCGCAGGATATCCATGAGCAGGCGGATCTGTATCTCATCACCAAGTATCTCATTGTCCAGCGGCTTCAGACGGAGCGTAGAACGTGACACCTGGTTCATGGCCTGTGCGCTGAAAAGTCCGTATAGTTCACGGTAGTAGTCGGCCACCTCAGCCAGTGACTGGTAGTCGCCCGTATCGATGAGTTGACGGATGCGGCTGGGATAGTACATGGTCTCGTGCTTCAGCGTTGAGAGCGTGTTGTCCACGACAGCATTACTCACATAGAGGGCATTCTCCTCGAGAGTCAGGCGGCGCAGTTCATCTTCCATCAGTTCCAGCCGGTCCTGATGCTCCTGCTGGCGGCGTGCCTTACGGCTGAGCATCTGCATGAACTGCCAGGCGAGTGCAGCCAGGATGCCGAGGAAGAGCAGGAGGATGAGGATGATAGCCACCTGACGGTTGGTCTGCGACTGCTGCATCTTTCTACAGTAGTCGTCCAGCATCGTGTCGGCACTCAGTTCCTTGAACAGTTGGGTGTAGATGCGGTTATTGTAGCGATAGAGCGACCACTCGTGTAGTGCCAGGGCGGCAACGGCACTCTCGTTGCGCATGCGCAGGATGATGTCGTAGTTCAGTTGCAGGCTGTCGTGATACCACTCAATCTCAGGCTGTCTCACCGACACGTCACCCATACGGAGCAACGTATCGCTACCTTCTGGCCTTACGCTAAGATAATAGTCGTTAATGTATTTGCGGCATGAGTCTGCATAGTCAAGAGTTCGCTCGTAATGTCCATCGATGTTGGCATAGTAGGCAGAGTCGGCATAGAGGCTGGCCTTTGCCAACGACTGTGCTGAAGTAGATGACAATCCTGCCAAGCCCATCAGCAAGAGGACGACTGTTGCTACGCGGCGAGGCAGACGGAAATAGAAACGACTGCCCCTACCCTGTTCGCTCTCGGCAGCCAATAGGCATACAGAGAATATCTGGCTGATTTTGCGGTATTTCTCAATGATGCCCTTACAGTTGAGCAGACCGAAGCCATGAGATGTCTGGTTGCTATCGCTAATGACCTTATGATCAAAGACGTGGGCAAGTTGTTCTTCTGACATGCCCACCCCAGTATCGGTCACCGATATCTCCACATAGTCGTCAGCCTCGGTAGCGCTGATGGTCACCGTCCCGCCCTCCGACGTAAACTTGCGGGCATTGTCGGCCAACGTGTTCAGCATGAAGAGAGTGAGTATGCGGTCAGCCTTCACGCGGGCTGTTGTAGCCTTCACGTCAAGCGTGATGCCCTTCAGCATGAAACTGCGCTGCCCGCGATGCACCATGTCGAAGAGTTCCTGCAGGGCAAATGTCTCTATATGAAGACTGAGACGTCCCTGTCGTAACTGAATCCAGTGGGTCAGCACATCGTTCTGATGGTTAATCTCGTCAGTCAGTTCGTGCACATACTCTATACGCTGCATGTCATTGGCAGACTGTGTGGCATTGTCTTTAGGAAGACGATGCACCTCATGTATGATACGGTCGATGAAGGGCGTGATGCTATTGACAAGCGACACCTTGGCACGTTGCTCCATGTGTGTGCTCAGACCTTTCTCTACACTCAAGCGTGCCAGAGCCAACTGTTCGTTCAGTTCGTCCTCGCGTTCCTGCAATTGCTGGTCTATCTGGTCACGGGTGTTGCTCTTGGCCCGACGATGCACAAAATAGATAATCACAAAGAGCATCACGGTGGCGATGGCCGCAGACCAGAGCAGAGCGTTAAGTTGCGTCAGCGAATGCTCCAACTGGGCCGCACGTGCTTCGAGCGAGCGGTCCTGACGGGTCTGCTCCTGCAGGTCGAGGTAGATATTCCTGTTATGGTCGCTCAGAAGTTTGTCGTCGATAGCGGCATAGGCCACACTCAACTGTTCACGTATACTGGCCACCAAGTCAGGAGCCTGGTTGATGGTGCTGTCTTCCAAAGCCTGTTCCAGATAAAATAATGCCACCTCATAGTTCTCCTGCGCCAGATAGGTAGAAGCCAGCGTACGATTGGCACCCGCTATCTGATACACATCGCCAAAGTCTGTAAAGATTGACAAGGCTTCGTCAGCCAGATAGGCTGCCAGACTGTCATCAGCGACATGCTCCGGATTCAGGTATTTCATGGCAGGCAGGTTTTCTGTCATCAACTTTCTTACCGACAGCGTATCTGTCAGATGTTCGGCCAGAGCCTCCAAGGAGTTGGCAACGAAATAGGGATAATGAGCCTGCATGGACAGCAGGTAGCAGCGCATCAGATGGTCGAACTCGCGCTGGTTGATTTCATCTTGCGAGCCCTGGGTGATAAATCCGCCTGCGCCAATATTATAGAGATAGTTTAAATATTGAGCCGTATCTTGCTCAATTTCAATAGGTATCGACTCCATTGCCTCGATAGACTGACGCTCCAGACCTACATAATAATAATAGGTGGAAGTGACGATAGCCATCTCGCTCTGGGCATAGATGAGCCGCAACTGTTGGCGTCGGTCTAATTGCGAGCGTTCCTCGTTGATTCGCAGCAACGCCTTCATCGCATACTCGCGATAATCGTAGAACTCACGATTGCGTGACATACGCTGGCAGAGTCGCATCTGCTGAATATCTGCGACGAGCAGTTCCAGTTGGTTGTCAGTACACTCGGCAACCTGGTCAAGATGTTGCTTGGCATCGGCATAGTTCATCCGAACCATGTCGACGAAGGCCAGATTGTTGAGTGCCTCAGCACGTCCGTCGCTATAGTCAGACGACAATTCAAAGGCTTGCCTGGCATAGGCTTCCGTAGAGTCTACATGACGATAATGGAAGGCATATGATACAGAATTCAGCCTGTCCACCGTCTCTTTGTCAGACGGTGAACAAGCCGAAATCAATAATATCGCGACAAATAGGTTAAGCGCGTGCCTTAGCCACATAACCGAGTGCCTCCTTGCACTTGTCGGTTACATACTGCCAGTCACCGGCTTTCACCTTGTCCGAGGGGAACAGTTTCGAGCCCATGCCTACGCAGAACACGCCGGCCTTGAACCACTTGTTCAGGTTCTCCTCTTCGGGAGCCACACCTCCTGTAACCATGATTTTCGACCAAGGCATGGGTGCCTTCAGGCCCTTCACCATGTTAGGACCAACCACATCGCCAGGGAACACCTTCGTCAGGTCGCAGCCCAGTTCCTGAGCCTTGCCAATCTCGCTGACAGTCATGCATCCAGGGCAATAAGGCACCAGACGGCGGTTGCACACAGGGGCGATGTCAGGATTGAACAGCGGACCTACCACGAAGCAGGCACCCAACTGGATGTAAAGGGATGCCGTGGGGGCATCAACGACTGAACCGACACCTAATGCCAGTTCAGGGCACTCCTTGTCGGCCCACTTCACCAGTTCACCAAAGATCTCGTGTGCAAAGTCGCCACGGTTGGTGAACTCGAAAGCACGAACACCACCCTCATAGCAAGCCTTTACTACATTCTTACAAGTCTCAAAGTCCTTATGATAGAAAACGGGCACCATGCCGGTATCACCGATTTTCTTCAGTACAGCAATCTTATCAAACTTTGCCATAATTCAATTTATTTCTTATTTCGAGATATCGATATGACGATGTATCGATATTTCGACAATCCTATTTATTATCTCTGCACGCGGCCGTTGGCATTGCCACCAGCGAGGCTCTCCACCTCGTCAACACTCACCAGATTGAAGTCACCGTTGATGGTGTGCTTCAGGGCCGATGCTGCTACAGCAAATTCCAGAGCCTCGCCCTGTGTCGGCTTCGTCAGCAGGCCGTGGATCAGGCCACCAGAGAACGAGTCGCCACCACCCACGCGGTCGATGATAGGATTGATCTCGTAGCGCTTGCTCTGATAGAACTCCTTGCCATCGTAAATAAGGGCCTTCCAGCCGTTGAACGTAGCACTATAGGATTCACGAAGCGTAGAGACAACATACTTGAAGCCGAACTCAGCCATCATCTGCTTGAAGATGCCCTCGTAGCCGGCAGCGTCGGTCTGGCCACCCTCAACGTCAGCGTCAGGCTTGAAGCCCAGGCAGAGTTCTGCGTCTTCCTCGTTACCGATGCACACATCGACATACTGCATCAAGGGGCGCATGATGCTGATAGCCTTCTCGCTGGTCCACAACTTCTTGCGGAAGTTCAGGTCAACCGACACGGTGACACCATGACGCTTTGCAGCCTCGCAGGCCAACTTGGTCAGTTCTGCAGCCTTGTCGCTGATAGCGGGTGTGATGCCACTCCAATGGAACCAGGCAGCACCCTCCATGATCTTATCAAAATCGAAATCCTTCGGCTCAGCCTCTGCGATGGCACTATGGGCACGGTCGTAGATCACCTTGGAAGGACGCATAGAAGCACCTGTCTCTGCATAGTAGAGACCCACGCGGTCACCACCACGTGCGATAAATTCGGTGTTCACGCCATAGCGACGCATAGCGTTCACGGCAATCTGGCCAATCTCATGCTTCGGCAGTTTGCTGACGAAGTAGGCCTCATGGCCATAGTTGGCCACGCTGATAGCCACATTAGCCTCACCACCGCCAGGGATGATGCGGAATGATTCACTCTGAATAAAACGGTCGTTGCCCTGAGGCGACAGGCGAAGCATAATCTCGCCCAATGTTACGATTTTTGCCATTCTTTTCTTTTTAATTTTGTTTAGATTAAATGTTTCTTTTCGTTTGCAGCGACAAAAATACAACTATTTTTTGATATAGCGAAATAAAACGGGAAAAAACTTCCGAAAAACACATTCTTTCACATTTCCGACGCTCTCTCGTTCATTATTTCCGTTATCAGGGGACGTATTTAGAAAGAATAGGAGAAGCCCAGCGACGAGTACTCCTTGAACTGCCAGTAGCCCAGGTCATCGTCATAATTGTTGGCATCGTCGAAGCGTGGGAACAGGAAGATATTGGCAGAGATAAACCTCGACACCTTCAGCGTGAACGTGTTTTCCCACTCCAATTCCATGCGGTGATAACTTGTAAATCCGAAGAGGCGCGTCTTCCATTTGACATTATCGCTGATGTTCCATTCCAGCGAGGCTGTCAACTGCGAACCGAAATCCGTGAGAGAGTGCGTGTGGCGGTCGGTCTTGACGCCGAAACTCGCTGCCAGCGACGTGCGGTCCACGTAGCGGTAGTTAATGGCCAGCGGCGAGATGTTGATAGTTCCCGTCAGCCGCTTGTTGAGGGCATTCACCTTATAGTCCATACCGAGACCAACGCTCATGTTGAAGGGCGACATGAAGTCAGAGAACACCTGCTCGTTGTTGGCCTTGAAGCCTCGTGAAAACTGCGTATAGGCAAGCACCTGCAGCGTGTAGTACCAGTTTTTGGCAGCCTGCAAGCCCACCTTACTGGTCAGACGAATCAGGTCTTCATTCGTCTTGAACTTATGAACCGTGTCAGAAGGTGACGTCTGGAAGCCCAGTTTCAACTCCAGTTTATTCTCCCATTTCCATTTCGACTTGTTGTCGTAGTTGGCCTCAAGGGTCAGGGCTCCCACGGCGGCATAGTTGCTCTCACCGCCCTTGTACCAGTTGTTTGAGACATAGTTCTGCATGAACTGCAGACTGCCGTCGCCCTTGTATTTCCAGAATACGGGCTTTTCGATAATCACCTCAACGGGTTCCGCCTCAGGCATATCCGGCAGCGGCTCTGCCTGTTCTACCATTTCCACGCCCTGCACCACGGGCTGGTCAATCAAGTCCTGCCTGATGGTGCCAGACTCCTGCTGTTCGGTCTGCGTGATTTTCACCAGGTCAGGTCGTTTCAGATAGACATTCATCAAGGCCTGATCGATGGCCTTGCTGACCTCGTCAGGGTCGTCGGAAGCAATAGACAAATGACTGTTTGCCACCGAATGATAGAATGTCAGGGGTGCAAACAGCCTGTAATACCACCCACTCAACGAGTCCGTTTTCTCGGCAGCGCCAGCGCTGAGCGTCAAGGCAGCCACCATAATAAATGCTAATTTTCTCATAACTGCGTGCAAAGTTAGGATTTTTTTTCGTAACTTTGCACCTTGTTTTAAAGAAAGTCACTATTTTAAGATAAAAAAAGTAAAGTTATTATAGAACAATGAACAGAAACACTCTCATCGGCTTCAGCCTTATTGCGGTGATACTCATCGTGTTCAGTTGGCTGAACCAGCCCTCACAGGAGGAAATTGACGCTTACTATCATGCTCAGGACAGCATTGCCGCCGTTCAGGCACAGGAGCAGGCCCGCCAACAACAGGCTGCTAAGGACTCCACCAGCCAGCAGGCTCAGGCTGTCCAGGCTGACAGCACCGATTTGTTTTTCCCGTCACTTAGCGACTCTGCAGCCATTGCTGAGCGTGTGGTAACTCTGAAGAACGACTCGCTGGAACTGACCTTCAACACGAAGGGCGGCACCATTGCCAGCGCCCGCATCCTCGGTCACAAGGACACGCTGAACAACTATGGCGTGACGCTCTTCGACGAGCAGACCCAGCAGATGAGTTTCATCATCAAGGGCCTGAACAAGTTCATCGACACCAAGTCGCTCAACTTCACCCCCCAACAGGAGGGTGACAACACGCTTGTTATGACTGCCAATGCCCAGGACAACGGCACGCTGGTGTTCCGCTACACCCTGGGTCCTGACTATCTGCTGCATTTCTCGCTGCAGGCCAACGGTCTGGCTGGGCAACTCGACCCCACCGACAAGACGGTGACCATTCTCTGGCAGGACTCCGTTCGCCAGCAGGAGAAAGGTTTCTCATTTGAGAACCAGCGGTCGGCCCTGACCTATAAGTTCAGCGAGGGCGGTACCGACTATCTCTCTGAGACCTCCGACAAGCAGGAGACTACTGAGGAGATGACGGACTGGGTAGCCTTCAAGAACCAGTATTTCTCTGCCGTACTCATCTCGAAGGACGGCTTCAACACTGGTGCTGAACTGAAGAGCACACCACAGGAAAAAGAGACACGCATCCTGAAACACTATCAAGCCAAACTGCAGACGGCCTTTGACCCCACCGGTCAGCAGCCCTCAGAGTTTGAGATGTATCTCGGCCCCAACGACTTCCACCTGATTCAGGATGTCGAGGAGCAGAGCACCTTCAATAAGGATCTGGACATGGAGAAACTGGTCTATCTCGGCTGGCCTCTGTTCCGCTATATCAACCGTTGGTTCACGCTGCCCGTATTCGACGGCCTGACCAAGATCGGACTCCCCATGGGTATCGTGCTCATCCTCATCACCCTGCTGCTGAAGGCCATCACCTACCCGATGGTGAAGAAGAGTTACATGTCCAGCGCCAAGATGCGCGTGCTGAAGCCGAAACTCGAAGAGGCTACCAAGCAGTACGACAAGCCTGAGGACCAGATGCAGAAGCAGCAGGCCATGATGGCTCTCTATTCTAAATATGGTGTCAGCCCCCTGGGTGGCTGTCTGCCCATGCTCATCCAGATGCCTATCTGGATTGCCATGTTCAACTTCGTGCCTAACGCCATCCAACTGCGTCGCGAGTCGTTCCTCTGGATGGACGACCTGTCCACCTACGACCCCATCCCCTTCATCGGACAATGGGATACCGCTATCTGGGGACTTGGCGATCACCTGTCGCTCACCTGTATCCTCTTCTGCATCAGCAACCTGGCCTATAGTTACCTGACCATGCGCCAGCAGCGCGACCAGATGGTGGGTCAGCAGGCCGAGCAGATGAAGATGATGCAATGGATGATGTACATCATGCCCCTGATGTTCTTCTTCATCTTCAACGACTATTCCAGCGGTCTTAACTTCTACTACTTCATCTCGCTCTTCTTCTCTGCGGCCATCATGTGGATGCTCCGCAAGACCACCGACGATGCTAAACTGCTGGCTAAGTTGGAAGCCAACTACAAGGAGAACCAGAACAACCCGAAGAAGCAGGGCGGTCTGGCCGCACGTCTGGAGGCCCTGCAGAAGCAGGCTGCCGAAATGCAGAAACAACAGCAAATGAAGAAAAAATGAAACATACAGTCAACCTCCTGAGCCTGGCATGCCTGTTGTGTGCAGCCACGCTTGTCACCCCCGCAAAAGCAGAAGACGTGAACATCGGTAAACAGAACATCACCCTAAAGGGAGACCTGATGACGCCTGAGGCTCTCTGGGCCATGGGACGTATCAGCGGCTATGCTGCCTCGCCCGACGGCAAGCGCATCGTCTATCAGGTGGGCTACTACAGCGTAAAGGCCAACAAGAGCCGTCAGGTGCTCTGCATCATGAACAGCGACGGCACTGGCCAGCGCCAGTTGAGCACCAGTCAGAAGAGCGAGAGCGATGCCACATGGCTCGACGCAGAGACCATCGCCTTCCTCAGCGGTGGCGAGATATGGACGATGAAGGCCGACGGCAGCAACCGCCAGCAGGTATCCAAGACCGACGGCCAGGTGGAGGGTTTCCTCTTCTCACCCGACCGTCAGAAGGTCATCATCCTGAAGTCCATCCCCTTCCATGAGATTATCAAGGAGAATCCCAGCGACCTGCCTAAAGCCAGTGGTCGTCTGGTCACCGACCTGATGTACCGCCATTGGGACCACTATGTGGAAAGCATCCAGCATCCCTTCGTCTGTCCTGTGACCGATGGCTTTGCCGTTGGTTCAGAGATGACAGACATCCTCGACGGCGAGCCCTACGAATGCCCCATGGAGCCTTTTGGCGGCATCGAGCAACTGGCCTGGAGCCCAGATTCGAAGACCATCGCATACACCTGCCGTAAGAAGACTGGCCTTGCCTATAGCATCTCTACCGATTCCGACATCTATTTATATAATCTAGGTACGCGCGAGACCACCAACCTTTGTAAGCCTGCCAACTATGTAGAACCCAAGATCGACCCCACCACCAGCATGAAGTATCAGGCTGTGAACGCCAAGGAGAACCTTGTCAACAACGTGGGCTACGACCAGAACCCGAAGTTCTCTCCCGATGGACGCTACGTGGCGTGGCTCTCGATGGAGCGTGACGGCTATGAGGCAGACCGCCAGCGCCTGTGCGTCTATGAACTGAGCACAGGCATCAAGAACTATGTCACAGAGAGTTTCGACTCTAATGTCGATGACTTCGTATGGAGCGACAGCAAGGACGCCCAGATTTACTTCATTGGTGTATGGCACGCTACAGAAAACCTTTATGCCGTAAACCTCAAATCTCAAGCCTCAAATCTCAAATCCGAAGTCACTCAACTGACCAACGAATGTGCTGACTGGGGCTCGCTGCAGATGCTGAACAATGGCAAGCAGTTGCTTATGGAGCGTCACAGTTTCCTTGAGCCTGCCGACCTGTATGTCGTCACCCCTGATTTGAAGAAATCAAAGAAATCTCAAATCAACAATTTCAAAACTCAAATCACCCAGATTACCCACGAGAACAAGCATATCCTCGACCAGTTGGCCAAGCCCCAGGTGGAAAGCCATTGGGTGAAGACCACCGATGGCAACATGATGCTCTACTGGGCCATCTTGCCGCCCCACTTCGACCCCACGAAGAAATACCCCACCCTGCTTTTCTGCGAGGGAGGCCCGCAGAGCCCCGTCAGCCAGTTCTGGTCCTACCGCTGGAACTTCTTCATCATGGCCTCACAAGGCTATGTCGTCATCGCTCCAAACCGTCACGGTCTGCCCGGCTTCGGACAGGAGTGGCTTGAGGAAATCAGCGGCGACTGGACAGGCCAATGCATGAACGACTACCTCACCGCCATCGACGATGCCGCTGAGAACCTGCCCTATGTGGACCGCGACCGTTTGGGAGCCGTTGGTGCCTCTTTCGGCGGATTCTCGGTATACTATCTGGCCGGACACCACGAGAAGCGCTTCAAGTGCTTCATCGCACACGACGGCGCCTTCAACCTCGCCACGATGTATCTGGAGACTGAGGAGAACTGGTTCAGCAACTGGGAGTACGACGAGGCCTACTGGCACCGTCCGCAGTTGCCCAACGCCAAGAAGACTTATCACGACTCGCCCC
>Ga0310695_10004815_pt1 | contig 24349 bp, 25 predicted proteins | sample RumenRJG_04DNA_FD_203882 | JGI IMG/M metagenome (GOLD analysis project Ga0310695, IMG submission 203882) | Bovine rumen microbial communities from Lethbridge, Alberta, Canada - RJG_04 (v2) (version 2) | ecosystem: Host-associated > Mammals > Digestive system > Stomach > Rumen | place: Canada...
TTAAAATTTTTAAGCCATCTAAGTTACAATCCTGAATCAAATCACCTATTTTATAACAAACAAATCAATCTGATATGAAAAATTTAGACGACTTCTATCTCTTTAGAGCAAGAGCAGAATGGAATTGGATGTCCCATCAGGTTACCTCACTTCGACCTATATGTAATTCATTCGACATTGATCCTACCAACCCTATCCCTGGTATAATGGCTTGGTATGAGAGCAAACGTAAATGTGATGTAACATTCCCTCAAGTGATACCTGTTAAGCAATGGGATTGGAATGGCTTGATTGGTACATCAGAGAACCAGTTGATGCATCCTCATTACAATGATATAGTCAACTATCATCTCAATCATCCTGAACCCCAACATAAGATACTTATCTTATTCGAATGTTCCAATACCAAACCATACAACAAGGCTCATCATCTTAAGTGGTTTATGAGAGTACTACAAAACCATTGTGACTTTGGTCTTGCCGACTATGGTATCATTCCTATGTCATATTCTGAAATGTATCCTTATTGTGCTGATGAATGGGACCACTATGATGAAGGGGAATATATGTTTCCATTATATAATTGGGTAAGCAAGGAGAACTTCAATAATGTAATGGACTTTTGGGGATACGAGAAAGTGCTCGTGGTTATGCAGAATCCTCATCCTCGTCAATGGTTAGTGGAGGAAGCCAAGAATGATGATAGAATAATAATCGTAACAGATGATAAGTTTGATCAAATGATGAAGGATAGATACTATTCCACATTCCACTCCAATGGTATTCTATGTACCAGGATTATGGTATTACCGGATACCAAGATGGCATTACTAAACAAACTTATTCCTATCGTAAGGAAGATAGAAGGTAAGGAACCAAAGGATTTGAAAGAGTTAAGAGATGTGGTAATCAAATACCAAGGAAAGCAAGGTAAGGATAGCATAGCATACCAAACCCAAAAGCTATCCTGGTATCCCAAGAAGGCAGATGTGGAGTATCCATCATCCTCTACTACCAATCGTACAATAGATCCTACTCCTACATTGAGGTTCATCAATCCAAGTATCTTCACCAACATCATCAAGGAGGAAGAGAAGGAAGTGATCGCCTGCCTTGGTTACCTGAAAGAGTTGGTTGATAGCGGTCGTCATACCCTTCAATCATCTATCTTTGATGACTATTGGGCATTGAGGAAGGCATTGAATAGATCCAAGCGATTCCGTCTACTACCTCTACCGAAGGAGTATGAGCAAGGATACATCTTCTACAATCCATCCAAGGTAAGCGAGGAGGAAGCCTTCAAGGTGGCAAAGCGTAACAAGTACCTCAAGCGTCACCACATCGACAAGCCCTTTACCATAAGTGGTGTAGTGTATGATGAATGGAACAAGCGACACCCGAACGACTTGAGAATGAAGTGGTAAGAGATGCTGCAAGTAATGTTAAGATATTCATACATTCTCTTATATAAAATAAAAATGATATGAACAACCACATTATCTATTGTCACAACATTGATGGATTGTACTACATAGGACAAACGTATGGTAATAATGAATCCGAATGGAATAGAAGATTCCAGAATGGTAATGGATACAAACAACATAAGAGAATGTATGAAGCCATACAAAGAGTAGGATGGGGTAATGTAGTAACAACTATATTGTTTGATCATCTATCTCAAGAAGAAGCTAACTATCTTGAAGTACTAATGATTGGTTTGTATGATACTACTAATCCATCCATCGGTTACAATAGATCAAAAGGAGGAACGAGTAACTATCAAGGCAAAGGTAGCCACGAGAAGGGTTATCGGAAGGAGGAGAAGAATGAATATAAGAGAAAGAGAAGGAAAGAACATCCTGAACTATTCAAAGAATCTGATCTGAAGTGGAGGAAGAAGAATCCGGATAAGTATAGAGCATATCAACGAGAGTACCAAAGGAAGAAAGCAATAGAGAAGGCAAAGGAGAAGGAAGTAGATGAAGAACATATCAGGTTTGCCAAGGAAACCAAGTCATTGAACTTTACCATCTACAAGAACTCCTTTTACTATAAGGAACAAATGAAAGAATACCAGAAAGCATATAATGAAAAGAAACGTAAAGAGTATTTCCAAACAGAAGAAGGTAAAGCAAAGCAAAAGGAGAAAGAGATAAGACATCAGAAGGCATTAGCATACAAAAGGAAGATGAGCCATATCAACAAACACATCAAGGAAGCCAAGACAGAAGCTACCAGACTCAAATGGATTGATGAGAAGAACAAATTGAAAATGAACTACTTAGCGGAGCAGTCTTCCCCTATTGAGGACACATCCCGGTACATTGAAAATAGTTAGGTTGACAGTTATATCCAACCACGCATTAAATAAATCACCAGTCTAATTTTTCCCTAATTCGCTCTGTCAACTTTAACCCGTTTTCTATATATTATTATGTAGTGATTCTATAGCATATCGTCCATTGGTTTTTATTTATTACAAGGGCTTCCGGTTTTCGCAACTTTTTCCGGAGGCCCAAATTTTTTTTTGTTACATCGAAAATAAATTTCCAAGACATCCGTTTTTCTAACTGATTTCAGTTAATTAACAGTGCATCAATAAGTTGCGCTAATTTGTTAAACTCTTAAATTTTTTAAGCAATGGATTACGAATTTAAAACCACTTTCTGGATGGACTTCACCATCGCGGATGCTTTTGGATTGGATGCCGTCAGGGATACCTTCAAGCGCTCTTTTAGGATTGAAAACATAACACCACCTACATAGCGGAGAGAAGTAGAATGGGATTATAGCACCTTAACACCTCGTTAAAGCGCGATAATTCGCTCTATAAACAACGTTCTCAAGTTCCCTGTATAACTTATACCGGGAACTTTTTTTCGTCTGTTAAACGAGAGATTTTACATCATATGCTTTTTCCGATATTCTCTTTGATACATAGCGGAGAGAAGTAGAATGGGATTATAGCACCTTAACACCTCGTTAAAGCGCGATAATTCGCTCTATAAACAACGTTCTCAAGTTCCCTGTATAACTTATACCGGGAACTTTTTTTCGTCTGTTAAACGAGAGATTTTACATCATATGCTTTTTCCGATATTCTCTTAGTGGTTTGACCGATGTATACCTTTTGGTTTGGAAAGATATACATATATATCAAATGCGTTCTCATAATATTATATAGGTGACTTTCTTAAAAACTTAACCTACGACATTAAAAAACCCACCACAGAATGGTTATAATTATTAGGAAGTGAAGAATTATTTTTTAAGATGCCAACCATACTGCTTTTAGAGAAGAAGAAATCGAACTGTAAGCCGCAGGAGGGACCGAACAAGTGGAGTAGTGAATGTTACAATACGACAAAGTGGCGGAGACTCCGTAAGGTACGCCTGATAGAACATCCACTCTGCGAACGGTGTCTGGAGAAAGACATAATAACTCCTGCGACTGAAGTTCATCACGTGATACCAATATCACAAGCTGGTTCCAAGTTAGAAGCGATGGATATAGCTTATGACAGCAACAATCTAATGTCATTATGTAGGAAGTGTCACGAAGAGATACACGCCAACGACCATAGGGAACAATGGAAGAAAAAGAAACAATTGAAATATGACGAAGAAAGACATTAAGCTCGTAATGGACGATATCAATCGTTCATTGGAGGAACGATTCGGTAAGGTACCTATCGCTTGGATGCCAATGTTGGATATCTATAAGGACTATCTATACTTATATGACGAACTTATTGAGGAATTCAAGGAAGGTAACAGGAAAGGAAACGTATTAAAGTCTATTAAAGATACAGTGGGTATTATCCTGGCAATCTCGCAGAAGTTAGGAGTCTCCTCCCCATATGATAACAACCGACTGAAAACCAAGGAGAAAGAAGAGGAGGAACCCGATTATTTAAGTACTCTCGATAGTTAATGAATGAGTATCAGAAATATCAACAATATGCGTTAGACATACTGGACGGAACTATTCCTTCGTGCTCCACCATCAAACAAGCCTGCAAGCGTTTTCTTGATCTGTTCGACAGATACGAGTTCCGTCCAGAGATGGTGGATAGAGTCATTGACTTTATTTCACACATTAAGCACTACCAAGGTAAATCAGCAGGTAAACCATTCATCCTGGAACCCTGGCAGGTATGGATTGTATCCAATATCTTTGGTTTCTATAAGGATGATGGTATACGTTTGATACGCGAAGCGGTTATAGAGGTTACCCGTAAGAACGGTAAGACAGCTCTTGCCTCCGCTATTGCCTTGTATTGTTTGTTGGCAGATGGTGAAGCCGGAGCAGAGGTAGACTTTATGGCAAACTCTGTCAAACAGGCTCACATCGCCTTCGATATGTCAAAGTACTTCTCCGGTAATCTCGACCCTAAACACAAACACATACAGGTACTTCGTGATTCATTGAAACACGACAAGTCACGTTCATTGATGCAGGTGTTGGCAACAGACAAAGCTGGTTTGGATGGATACAATTCATCCCTTACCATTCTCGATGAATGTCACGCTATGGCTACATCAGCATTATACGATGTAATGAAATCCTCACAGGGATTCCGTGAACAACCTCTAACTATCTTAATTACAACAGCTGGTGATGATACAGATCTTTGGTATTACCAGAAACGCACCACCTCGTTGGATATCCTATCCGGATTGAAGGAGGATGATGGTCAGTTCGTTTGTATCTATTCACTCGACAAGGACGATGACATTCACGATGAGGATACTTGGATTAAAGCTTGTCCCAACCTTGGGATAACTGTAACCAAGTCATATCTACGTGACCGTGTCAAGGAAGCAGACAACGATGTACAAGCCAAGAAGGAAGTACTTGTTAAACAATTCAATATGTGGCAGGAAGATGGTTTGGATTCGTGGATACCGGAGGTTGTCATCAGAGATCATAGCGATAACATCGAATGGTCGATGTATAACGAGAAAGTATCTTGGTGTGGTATAGACTTATCCAGCGTTTCCGACCTTACCGCGGCTACGTTTCTATGCAAGGATAACAACATATATTACTTCAAAACATTGTATTGGTTACCGGAAGCTACCCTGTTGGATGAGCAGAATGGACGTAGATATAAGCAATGGCACAATGAAGGATACCTTAATATAACACCAGGCAACGTGTGTGATTATGACTATATTCTTGGTTGTTTACTGAAACGACAGGAAGAAGGAATGATCCTCGATGCAATATCATACGACTCCTACAACGCAACGCAGTTTGCAATCAATGCAACAGCACAAGGACTCCCGATGAAACCATACAGCCAAGCCCTTGCTAACTTCAATAGACCAACCAAGGAGTTCCAACGATTATTGTATCAGAGCCGTGTGGTAATTGATAACAATCCAATCACAAGGTGGTGTTTCGCCAACGCTACATTGAAAGAGGATTGGAATGACAATGTAAAACCAGTCAAGCGAGCTGGTCAAAACAAACTGAGTGACAAGAAGATAGATGGATGTATCACCTGCGTTGAATCGTTAGGTGGTTACCTTGAATCGAACACAGCGAAGTTCGAGATGGCAGACCTAACAGTATAACAAAAAGAAAACGAAATAGAAAAATGACACGCGAGAGAAAAAAGAAACTCAAGATCAGTCGTTATATGAAACAGTATTATAAGGACCACCCCGACTATGCCGAGAAGACTCGACAGAGAGCTCTCGCACGTTACTATCGTATTAAGGCAGAGAAGTCAAAGGGTTAAACCATCGGTGTTCATATCTATATTATTATATGAACACCTATTCTTTATATATTCATACATTCCCTAATGGGAAGCGATACGTTGGTATCACGTCAGCTCAGGATCCTTCTAAACGATGGTCTAACGGCAAAGGTTACAGCCGCCAACCTTTAATGAATAATGCTATCCAAAAATATGGATGGGAAAATGTTATCCACGAAATCAGACTTACAGGGTTAACCAGAGAAGAAGCTTGTAAACGAGAACGGTTCTACATATCTTTATTCCGTAGTACCAATGATAAATACGGTTACAATATGACATTTGGTGGTGAAGGAGCTGATAAGGGTAAGAACTGCTACTCCAAAGAATACATTACTACCTATGGTAAAACATACTGTGATACCCACAGAGAGAAGGTCAACGAAAATCATAGAAAAATCCACAAACGCCGTATGGAACAACCAGAATATGTGAAAATGCGTAGGGGATATGCTAAAAAATACTACGAAGAACATAAAGAACAATGTATAGAACGGGATAAAAAATACTATGAAGAACATAAAGAAGAGATCAAGGCGAAAGCTCGTGAACGATACTGGAAAAAGAAAAACTCTATAAAACCATCCGAATAGCGATTATTATAATATCATAATCAAATAGTATAGAATGAAGATTTTAGGGTATAATATTAACATAAAGAGGGATTTACGTGGAGTACCATCCAATCCGAAGTCGCAAGTTCCGGATGCTGTTGTGAAGTCACCTGGCGATGAATCAGCTGGTGGCCTCGGATTAACCAGTTTAATCAATAGTACCAAGGGAAACCCAATGGGTATCTCCGCTGTGTATGCTGCTGTGAACATCATATCGAACACTATAGCATCTATTCCTATCCAAGTGAAAGACAGGGATAAAGAAGGTTATGAGGATGTTATCCACGACCATTACCTTCTCCCATTGTTCGACTACAATGAGAACGATATAACAAGGTTCGAACTGATCAAGTATGTGGTTCAATCCATCCTCCTAAAAGGTAACGGATTCATATATGTAGAACGTGATGGTGTAGGTAAAGCAAAGAGCCTTCGTTGGATACCATCAGAGAACGTAACCATTGTATATAATCAGACTACGAACTACCTCTATTACCTTTGTCCGTTGGTTAGCAAGAAGAAGATTGAACCGGTGAATATGCTTCACTTCAAGATCAACTCCAACGATGGCATCAATGGACGTTCTGTTATTTTGTATGCGAACCGAACAATCTCCAATGCGAATTATACAGAGGATTCGTCCATCAACTTCTATAAATCCGGCTGTAACCTTAACGGTGTTATCAAGGTGGATGGTTCGTTGACCCCACAACAGAAGCAAGACATTCGTGATTCCTGGCGTGAGTCGATGAATGGTAATGGCTTGGCAGTACTTCAAGGTAATATGGATTATTCACCCATTCAGATGAATGTGATGGATGCACAGTTGATTGAGAGTAGACAGTTCAATGTCAATGACATAGCCCGCTTCTTTAATATTAATCCAACCTTGCTTGGCGACCTCACCCACTCCAGTTACAACACATTGGAAGCAGCACAGGAGGAGTTCCTCGTTCATACATTGACTCCATACATTACTGTAATTGAACAGGAAATGACGCGTAAGTTGTTCCCACCTTCAGAACGTAGATACTTCATTAATCTTCAGGAGACTGCCATCCTTCGTACTGACAAATCCAGCCAGGCAGACTACTACACCAAGTTACTTGAGAAGGGAGTTCTATCTATCAATGAAGTGCGTAAGGCTATGGGTTACAATGAGATTGAAGGTGGGGATCGCCATACCGTTGCATACACCGATATTAATCAAAATACCATAGAGAATAATAATGAAATAAAAGATAATGAAGATGAAAAAGACAGATCGTGAAATACGTAACATAGTAACCAACTTCAACATTGAGAAACGTGAAGATGGTTCCGAGAGTCGTGTAATCACCGGATATGCTGTAGTATACAACGAAGAGAGTGAGGACCTTGGTTTCCGCGAAATGATACTTCCAGGAGCTATCACCGAAGAGGTTATCAAACGTTCCGATATTCTATTCACCTACGCCCACAACATTAATTGGTGCTTGGCACGTTCAGTTAATGGCGAGGGTAACCTCGAAATCACTATTGATGAACACGGTGTAGCTTTCCGATTCGAAGTACCCGATACCACTATCGGTAACGATATGATGGAACTTATCCGTACTGGAGTACTCCGCGGTTGCAGCTTTGCTTTTACAATTGATCCATCCGACCCTAACGCAGAACGATGGGAGGAACGCGATGGAGTCTATCATCGCTACATTCATCACATAGATAGACTTTATGATCTATCGGTTGTTCCGACTCCGGCATATACCGGAACCGAAGTATCAGCTCGTTCGATGGAATCCCTCGAGAACTTCAAGAAAGAACTTCAGGAACAACGTGATAAGGAAGCTGAAAAAGCTGAACAAGAACGTGTTGATGCTCTTAATAAGAAGTACTCCACAATGTTAACCGAAATTGATTTAATGTAAGACGCTGTTGTCTCTTTCATATCTTTTGGTTCCCCAGTCGTAAGGCTGGGGTTTTTTGTTTAATAGACTCACGGTTTTCAGTATTTTATATATATAAACTTAATTGATATGAACGAACAATGGAAAGACATCCCCGGATACGAGGGATTGTATCAAGTTTCTACGTTAGGTAGAGTGAAAAGTATCCGAAAAAACCTAATAATGAATTTGGTTGGATCCAATTACAACCGGTATTATCAGGTAGAACTGTACATAAATGGTACGAGAAAGATGTTCAGGGTTAATCGGTTGGTTGCTATGACATTCATTCCTAATCCAGATAATCTACCATATGTCAATCATATCAACGGAAATAAGTTAGATAATAGAGTTGAAAACCTCGAATGGTGTACTCAATCACACAATGCAAAACACGCATATGAGAACGGTCTACATATACCACCACATATGAAGAAAGTGATATGTATTGAAACCGGTAAAATATACCGGAGTATAATGGATGCAGCCCGGGACACAGGGCACTGTGCAACATCTATAGGAAATATGTGTAGGGGTAAATCTAAAGACCTCCCTATCAATAGAAAAATAAATATACATTTCAAATTTTATGAACAAAACAATAGAAGTTGATACGGATATCAACAAAGTATTGGTCATACTTGACCGCGCACACGGGATTAATACACCAGGTAAAGGGAGTCCTTGGACGTTAAACGGAGTTCCTCCCGAATTATCCTTCCGAGAATGGGAGTACTCGAAAGAGATTATCAAACGATTAAGGAAGGTTCTTGAGGATTCTATGTACTTTGTGTATGAGGTAACCCCGGAGGATTTCGATGTTAAACTTGCCGAACGAGGTAGGCGAATCAATAAAACAATCGAGGAAGCCAAGAAACAGGATGTGCATTGTCTATCCATTTCCATCCATAACAATGCTGCCGGTAAAGGAGATGTGTGGAAAGAAGCATATGGTTGGTCCGTATGGACCACACCAGGACAGAATAACTCCGATAAGTTGGCCGAATGTCTATACCAGGCGGCAGTCGATGTACTGACACCACTGGGACAGAAAACCAGACACGATAAATCTGATGGTGATAACGACTACGAGGGGAACTTTGCTATGTGTAGGATACCAAACTGCCCTGCTGTCCTCACTGAAAATATGTTCCAAGACTGCATTAAAGAAGTTGCTTTCCTTAAATCAGAAGAAGGTATGAATGCCATCGTTGAGATCCACAAGAGAGGCATTGATGCCTTTGTGAAGGAGATGGGATGGAAGCATAGGGATATAATGGAAGAACAAAACCACTGGTAGTATGAGACTCAATTCTATCATTGCAACCCTTTGATAATAAGATTTTTGAGTACTCATTAAAAACATTTCATACTTTGTTTATTATTAAAAACAGAGAAGTAAACAAAAAATTTCATTATATGAAGAAAAACAGTGTATCTATCCTCGACCAGAAGGAGCAACTCCGTAAAGAGGCGCGCGGTATTGTTGAGCTTGCTCAAACCGAGAAGCGTGAACTCACTGAGGAGGAGCAAGGCCGAATCGAAGAAATCAAGGAGGAGCAGAAAGCCTTGGACGATGAGCTGAAAGAGCTTGAGGAGAAGGCCAAACGCACCGAAGATAAACCCGAAAATGAACCGTCAGCCACTGACGATGAAAATAAAGAAAATAATACTCGTATGAAACAGAATTTTTCTATTTTGAAGGCCATCCGTTCTGTGGCTAACGGCCAAGAACTCGATCCTATCGCCTCCGCAGTTGTGAATGCTGGTAAGGAGGAAATGCGTGGTATGTCTATCAGCGGTCAGATCCAGATCCCTGTAGAGAAACGCGCCGTAACCGTTACCGGTGAAGCTGGTGAGCACGACGATGTAGTTGCCACCGATCTTTTCAATGTTCTCGAACCTCTCCAGCATCAGCTCGCTATGGCAAAGGCTGGTGCCAAGTTCCTTACCGGTCTTGTTGGTGATGTTCAGTACCCTGTTATGAGCAACGGTGCTGCTAACTGGGAAGGTGAAGTTGACGAGGCTGATGACCTTGGTACTACTTTCTCCAGCGTGAAACTCCAGCCAAAGCGCCTCTCCGCTACCATCGAGGTTTCCAAACAGTTCATTATGCAGGACAGCGTTGGAGCAGAAAATGCTATCCGTAATGAGATGGTTAATGCTATCGCCCAGAAGCTTGAGGGTACTATCCTTGGTGATGCCGCTGGTACTTCCACCAAGCCCACCGGTATCTTCTATGGTTCTACAGACACCGTTACCGACTTCGCTGGTATCTGTGAGATGGAAGCCACACTCGAAGAGAACAAGTTTGTTGGTGAGAAGCACTACATCCTCAGTCCTTCCGCCAAGGCCGCTCTCCGTTCTATGATCAAGGGTACCAACGCTACCGGTATGGTATTCGAGAATGGTGAAGTTGATGGTACTCCTGCTACCTGCACCGGTTTCATTACTGGTAAGAAGGTCGCTGTTGGTCAGTTTGACCAGTATGTGATTGGTCAGTGGGGTGCTCTCGACATTACCGTCGACCCGTACACCAAGGCCAAGAACGCTACCATCGTTCTTACTATCAATGCTTGGTTTGATGCTAAACCTCTCCGTGAGGGTGCTATCAAGACCTACACTATTACCGAAGAGTAATCGAAGATAGTTAGGTAACATGTGAAGGAGGCTCCAGGGCGTAATGCCTTCGGAGCCTTTTTTATTAAAAGAAACAACATAACAATGAAACAATATATATCTCTCGCCCTCGCCAAAAAACAATGTAATATAGATACCGACTTCACTGACGATGATACATACGTTGAGTGGTTGATCGAAGTCGCTTTGGCGGTGGTTCAGGTCGATCTATGTTGCCCGCTTGAGGCATTCGAGGACGAAAATGGTAAGTTACCGGCACCTATATGTCACGCTGCCTTACTGTATATTGGTGATCTCTATGCTAACCGTGAGGTCAACGCCTACACCAACGTTACCTCCGTTCCATTCGGATACCAATACCTTTTGAATCTCTATCATTGCTATGCTGATGTAACAAGTGAGAAGTATGTGAACGATGTGTTGGCTGATGTGATTAGTAGACTTGAGATTGAACGTTCCACCGGTAGACTCATACTTCACCGTGATCCGGATGGTTATGATGGATTGAAGGGTAAGGTTAAGAAGATGACCGAGGATTCACTGTTGGTTGACGCAGGTAATCTTTACCTCGAAAAAAATAACAACTAACAATGGGAATCAGAGCAGGACTATTGAATGAGGTAGTGGATATCTATCGTCCAACTGTTACCACAAACTCCCTCGGTGAACAGGTTACAGTGTACTCAATGGTTCACGTATATAGAGCCAGGGTGTTACATCGTAGTCACAACAGGGAGAACTTCAACGGTGATATCGTATATCCCAATACCCACTCCTTACAGATGCGTATCTATGTGGATATCCACGACAATGACATCATCAAATTTCAGGATCACTATTACCGCCTTACCCAAGCTCCTTTGTACGACCGTGATCAACAGTGCGTCACATTGGAGATTGAGCAGGTGATTGAAGATATAACTATTCAGTAATGGCATCAAATATCCATATAGAAACCAACGCGGATATTGAATACGATGACTTCTTTACTCTCACCACGAAGGAGTTGAAGAAGGCCATCAAAGATGGCATTCGAAAGGGAATAAACCTTATTCGTTCTGCTGGTAGACAAAGCCTGCGTGCCAAGATGGGTAGAGCAGCAAACCACCACAATCCAAAGTACAATGATACCTTACAACAGGGTGTTCGTGGTACGAGAATTGTCGAGAAAGAAGGAGAACAATACGGTTATGTCACCATCACCTCCAACCGCAAAACTGGTTCTGGTTCGTATCGATTGATATTCTTTGAGGGCGGTACTGTACAGCGTTTTACCCGAAAGGGTTATAATCGTGGTTCTATCAGGGCAAACTTCTTCTTCTCCGAAGTAGTTAACTCTACAGAAACACAAGTGCAGGATGTTATTGATAAAGGAATATCCGATTCGATACAGAAAATAAATCAACGTAAACAATGATTGAGTTCTTCAAAATAACACAGGATTTGGTTAATGCTCTTAAGACAGTGTTACCCAACATATTCCCCTCCCTTGCACCACAAGGAACTTCGTTACCGTTCGCAACGTATACCAGAACAGGGGCAACACCTGGTGAATCGAAGGATGGTAGTTATGAATTGGATACAAACTACACCATCAATGTGATAACTTCCGATTATCAAAGTGGTCTACAGTATGTTGATGCTATCCGTCAAGCATTACAAACCATCAATTCAAACCATTACAGGTATGAATGTACTTTAATCGGTGCAAGTGAACAGGCTTATGATGATGGCTGGACACAGACATTAACCATAAGCATCAACACTACACTAAAGCAGCGATATTAAAAACGAAAGTAGGATTTCTTATTATTTATTCAAATAGAAAATAAACGTTTATTCATTATGGCAAAACCTCAAGTAAAGAATATCCAGAAGGGTACTGATATAATGGTGTTCCTCAAGCAAGGTGACACCTATAAATCCATTGCCCACGCCACTTCCCACACCTTCAATCTTACCGGAGAGACCACAGAAGTTAATTCGAAGGACTACGGTGAGTTCGGTGCACAGGAAGTTCAGAAAATCAATTGGGAGATTACTTCCGAAAACCTTATGACTGATGATTACGAGACCCTTTTCGATCTTATGATCGCCAAGACCAAGGTTGACCTTGTGTTCGGTATGAAATCCATCACTACCTCTATCGAGGAACAGGCTGATGGTGCTCCCGCCTATTACACACCAAAGAACAATGTTGCCTCGGGTTATCAAGGTGCCAAGATGGGTAAGGCCGTTATCTCCAGTCTTCAGGAGAATGCACCTAACGGTGAGAACGCTACCTTCTCGGTTACATTCACCGGCGTTGGTGCTATCACACGCGTTGCTAACACACAGCCTGAACCTTAATCACCACTGGTTGTGAAGATTAATTAAGAAAGGGAGTCCGATCGGACTCCTTTTTTAGTATCTTAATAAAATCCTAACAGTTTGTTATTATATAAAAGAAATAAAAAGAGGAATATGGAAAGTATCAAAACATTAGAGCAAGTAACTAAATTTGAGGATTTTAACCTTTATGAGTCATTTCGCACTCATATGATCTACGAGGAGGTTACGAAAGAGTCGTTTACTCTGACCAGCATCAAGAATATTCTTATTTATTTCTTCGCCAACGTAATGGCTTGTAACCGAGAGTTGGCCGTTGATTTCGATGAGTTTCTTGATTGGTTGGATAAGAATCCCAATATGTTGAATGATTTTATCGACTGGATGACCAAATCCAATAAGAAGGATGTAGTGAAGTCAGAGGAGCAACCCAGTGAGGAGGCTGAAAAGTCACAACCCTTTCACGATTAAGGAACTCTTCCGGATTCTGTGTTTTGAGTACAGGATAGTAAGCGTGGATTACTTCCTGGATAAGATGAGTAGAGATGAATGTATATGGATACTTCAAAACCTGGAATACACTGATAAGAACCTTTGGGAAGCATCGAGATTTAAGGTTTTTTCAACAATCGCAATGTTCTCAAAGAATAAACCATCACTCACTGACATACTACGGTTTCCTTGGGAATCGGAAGAGAAACAGACAGATGAACCACAACAGCCAGGGATGACGGACGAGGAGAGACACGCAGCAGAGGCATATATTATTAGTGTGCTGGAGAAACAAAATAAAGAGTAAACAATGGCTGGTTCAGTATATCAGACTAAATTGACAGCAGATACCACCCAACACGACCAAGCGCTGGGTCGTTCTGCTAAACAGGTATATAACTATAAGAAGGAGGTCGACAAGGCTGATGCCGGTGTAGATAAACTGGGGAAAACATTCAGTAAATTCGCTGGTGCATTAAGTCTTGTAACCATAGCAACTGGTACTTTCAAGTCAGCAATGCGACAGAACGCTGAACTGGCTGACCGTTGGGGGCAATCAATGCAGGTATTGAAAACCGCAGCAAGTGATTTCGCTTACTCATTATCCACTATGGATTTCAGTAACTTCTTCAATGGTTTAGGTGATATCGTTACCCGAGCTCACGAAGCATACAATGCTTTGGATAATCTCGCTACGTTACAAGCACAGATCTCCGGTAGGAACTCCAAACTTCAAGCAGACTATGAGGAAGCATACCGTAGATTAAAGGCTGGTGATAAATCAGCTGCGGATGATATGCGTAGGTTAGCCGCCGAGATGGATAAGAACAACCAGGAGGTTGTTGAGGCCAGGAGAACATCAATGATGAATACAGTTCGTCTAAATACCACATCAACGGGTTCTGCTGGTGGTAATTGGTTACTTGGTACAAAACCTTACGAATACAAATTCGAATTTTCAGATTCCCAACTTGATGACTTGGCTGAACTTGTTATGGATACCGACAAGCTCAATAGCAAGGTAAAACAACTGGAGGCTACATATAAGGCAGCGGAGAAAAGAGCCAGTGAGTACAACAAACAAAACCAGGTTTGGTACGATGTAGCGAAAGCCAAAGCTGAATGGGAGGCATATCAGAAGTTACAGAAACGTTATGGCGACCCTGCCGATGAAGGTTCTGCCGGACAACAGTTCCTCAATGACTGGATGACTAATCAGAATCAAAGACAACAGGAGAATGCATTTCAACGTATGATCGAAATGCGTATTAATATGGCTTTGAATAAGGCGGAGGGACCTAAATCGACTAGAACTACTACTGATAAAGCTGATGAGATACTACCCCCTGGTTCTATAGCAGAAGTCGAAAAGAGATTGAAGAATCTCCGCGATGCTTATAACCTTGCTACAGAAGATGGTGGAGAAAAAGGTCGTCACGCTATCCTCCAACAGATACACGCCGCAGAAGATGAGTTGAAGAAGATGAAGTTCGATCCAAGTGATCTACTTCCGGAAGGCTCCCTCGCTAAAATGGAAGCCAGGTTGAAGGAACTGAAAGAGAAGTTCTCTAACGCTACCACTGATGCTGAACGTGATAAAATCCGTAAGGATATTAAGACTGTTGAGGATGACATCAAGAAGATAAATGGTGATGTCAATATAAATGTTAAGACCAAACGTCAACAGATCAGTGAGGAGATACAGAAACTCCAGGAAAAAATGGAGAACACCTACTTCGAGATCGATATGAAGATAAAGAAGGGTGATTTGGATGGGTTACAGAAATTGCTTGATTCGTTGGCTGCTGATGGTAGTAAGATTGATGAGTTAACCGAGTCTATAAACCATCTTAATGAGGCTACTATGACCCCTTCTGAAAAGATTCAGAAGAAGATCAAGGAGATGGAGGATGCGTATAAAGGATGGGGTGAGATAGGTGCTTCCAGTGCTGATGCTATAGCAAACGCATTCCTCGCACTATCCAATACAGAGGATGATGTAGCAAGCCATAACCTCAAGACAATGGCTACATTGATGGGGCAGATCGGTAGTGTCATACCAAAAGTACTTGCATTAGTCTCTGCCAGACAGGCAGAAGCTCTATCAGCAGGTATCGCTGGAGCAGCTAAAGTACCTTTCCCTGGTAACATTCCAGCTATCGCATCTATAGTTGCCGAGATTATGGCTATGTTCGCTACCGTATCACAATTTAAATCCAAGGCACAATCGTTCGCCGGTGGTGGTATCTTTGAGGGCATAGGTAGTAAATTTGGAGATATGCATATCGCCAGAGTCAATCCCGGAGAGATGATACTTAATCCACGTCAGCAGAGAAATCTATTCAGGTTACTCGATGGCAATCTTAATATCGGTGGTAATAACAATGTCGGAGGAGATGTAACATTCAAGATCAGTGGTTCTACATTGGTTGGTGTGTTAAGTAACTACAATCGAACCACAGATAGACGCAAATAAATAGATAATTAATGTATTACTATGGAACATTCAGGTCGTTAGACCAATCAGTTGATCCATTAGGACAGGAATATAAGGTGGTTATCCTCACCGGATGGAATGGTGTTGATAGTCCATATCCTTATAAAACCATAATAGTTGGCCGTGATGTAAGACCACAGGTTGTTCCGGATCCCGATAAAGTGGTACAACTGACAATGACAGATCATCCATTCATTGTTACCTACAGCGAGGATGACCTTCATTCTCCACATAAGTTGTCTACGGCAGAGGTATCATTCCTCCAAAACAACTTCAATCTTGATTTCTATGATCCTACCGGTAAGAAGTGTATAGTGATGCTGTTGAAGAAGAACAACAACGTTGTACGAGATGGTAGTACATATCTGAATCAGGAAACAGGAGCTCGTCTATATCAACAGTATATTGATACAGGTCAGGCTATGATGACTGTTGGTTTCGCACCAGAACAGGTGGATGCCTTCTGTTACACTACAGAATGGATTGGGTTCGCTACACCGGATGTATTGAACGGTGAGTTCTCTCATATATTCGACCGCTTCTCCTTAAATGCACAGGATGCTTATAGTTCATTGAAATATATGAAATACCAGTATAAAGGTGATGTATCCGATATAAATTCATTACTTCGTAACGGTAAGGAAACCATCCTGAATCTGATTGCTTCCCTGGGTACCTATAAGAAGGTGTACATATCCAACACTATCCGTTTCTTCGGTGAAACCAAAACAGCATTGGATTCTGTTAACCATCAACAATGGAACTGGTTTGATGAGAATAATGATGCTGATGTAGAGGTGCTTGATCCGAGTTCGTCATTGAATGTAGTGGATAACTTATTGAATTATTTTGGTTTGAAAGCTATTCCCTGGAAGGATTCGGTGATTATTACAACACCGGAAGCTATCGCTGGTGGATTCAACAGCTACTATGTTTATAGTAGACCAATAACTCATACAGAATGTGTTATAGCTCCTCCGGATAGTCGGGTATTCAATCAGGAAACGAATAACACATACCTTACATTAGGATATGATATTACCGGTGATGACTTCAATGGACCATCAATGCAAATATCTACTGATGAGGTATATAACTCCACTAAATTAACAGTCAGTGAATTTCCGGTAGATAACCTCATTCCGGATTTCAGTGATGATCATAATATTACCGGTGTTGGTGAAGGAATACAATTAAGTAATGACTTCTATTTCAAGTCCGGTAATCAAAAAATGTACTGGTACTGGGAACACGAATGCTTCTGGCCTCATAAGGAGAACTACATTCACGGTGAAGATGTTGAGTTATACTATTATGAACCAAGTAGTTCAGGTCCTGGGTGGGGTCAACCACAAAGAGAGAACCCTACTTGGTTTACTTTCGGACAAACATTACTTCGTACTCCGTTCGCTTGTATCCTGGATGATGGTGGATTCCAAATCGGTACTGATAAGACAGAAGCTGAATGTTTGATGCATCCATACAATCCATCCAGAAAAATATACTTCAACACACCGGGAGGATTTAGTCCTCGTAGTGATTATGGTAACTATGGTAACTATCGTGGAGGCAACCGTAGGTTTAAGTACTGGCAGACGATGATGAGAGTACGTACAAAACCATTCGTCGCCAAGAGAGGTATGTGTATGTCTCTTACTGGTGATTGGACTTTCTACTCTTCCGCTATGGTAAACCTATTACAACAGATCCCACAACAGACAGAAGAGACTGCTAATTCCAGTATACGAGAAGCTAAAATAGCTTCCAATGCCGGATTCATTCCTATGAAGATACGCTGTAATGATAAGTATCTGTACCAAAATTCTTCCGGATTCCATTGGAGCAGTACTGAATGCGAATGTAAAGTGTTCGTGGAGTTGGGTGATCAACAAAGTAGTGATGTACTCGCATTCAATAATCCACTTCGTTTTGAACATACATTTAGGAACTTCGAGAGCGAGATGATTGTTCCGTTACCATTCGATAGCGATGAAGAGGTAAAACCAATGGATATAGAAATCTGGTTCTCTCGTCCTATCGGGGTAAGTAGTACTCTTTGTTCTTGTGCTACATTAACCAACTTCGATGTAAAGGTATACACACAGGAATATGTCACAGCTCGTAAACGTGGTGATTCCGGCGAAACCGACACTGAATACAAATCCAGTTTCGATGAAACAGTCATCAATGAGAACAATAACGTTGATATTATGGTTTCCAGTGATGCCAATAAAGGATTACGTTATTCTATGGTTGTTGGTGGTAATGCTACCGATGGATACAATGTAATCGACCGTGTGAGTAACATTGCAACTTCACATTCATCCTTACCGGAACAAGGTGTTGTGGAGAGTATTATGGCTCAATATAAGAAACCTAACATTATTCTATCTGATGACTACAAAAGAGGTGAATTGACACCTATATCGAAACTCCGTTGGCCCACTCAAATGGGTGATAAGCGATTCATTCCTACCAGTTTTGAAATTGATTATGAGTATGAAAACGTGAATATGAATATCAGGGAGATAGCTATAAATGAGGTCACTCCAGTAGTTATCCGAGCTAATCGCACCCGTAATCAAAGACGTAGAGGTGATATTATCAATTCCGACTTCCTCCTGTGGAGAGAACCAAGCGAACTTGTATCCTCCAATAATAGGATAATAGATGGGTTCACCTGCTCTCTTACAAGAAATCAATCCACAGGGCATTGGACTATTTCATCCCAAACACCGGAAGTATCAGGTCTTACATTCCAACCAGTATTCGAGGATTGTAATATGCTGGTTTCCATACCGGATGAGTTGGATTCTGATATTCAAGTATATATTGAAAATGATAGATTGAAGATTGATGCACCTATAAACAACAGTGGTCGAATCAATTCGATACAACCAATTAATGGATAAATAAACAGTTAATGATATGGTAATTGATCTTGGAAAGATAATCCCTAAAATCAGGGGTGAATACAACGGAGCAGCCACTTATGACACTTTAGATATCGTGTTTTACCTTGGCTCCAGTTATATAAGCAAACAGGATGGTACATCTAATAAGCTTCCTACTAATACCACATATTGGCAGATGTTGGCTGCTAAAGGTGATACTATTACACAACTTACACCACAACAGTTGGCAGAGGTGGTTCAACAGGTGATGAACGAAGGTGTGGTGGTGGATTCCGGATACGCAGAATTCAAATCCAATACGATGAATACACTACAGAATATGAGTGAACCAGGTAATGGTACTATTCAATTCCAACGCAATGGTGTGAATATTACGGGTGGTAGTTTTACAACGAATCAATCCACTAATAAGAACATCAACATTCAGGTACCAACCAAGATGTATGAAATGTCTGATTATAGCGACTTTATGAGTCGTGTAGCCAATGGTGGTATCGAGATTCGTAAGTCCGAAGATGAGAACTATAACATATTCGATAAGGTTGAAAGTGGTATGATTTACTTGTTCGATACCGCTATCAATTCCCTCCGGATAGATAACCTGATGGGAATTACCGATATAACGAGTGTTGTCCCGGCTCGTATTATATTCGATGTATCCGAACCATTCCAACCTCAATTTCCAGGAGAGTATTACATTAATGATCTCGCTGATTTTGTAAGTGATAGTTCCACGTGCTTACAAGAGTTCAGGTATGAGTTTGAGATACTTGGTAATATGATAACTATTAAGAAGTATGTGAAAATAGGTGGATAACATCCATATTCTTCCATATATTTCCCAGCCGGATTCGTCCGGCTTTTTTTCTGACTAGAATAAACAGCGAACGTCATTTATTATTTTAATGAAGACAGGTAAATAAATGTGTCTAAAATGAACGATGTTGATAAACATAGATTCTGGCTTGGAACTGGTCTTTCGATGTCCGGAGTCATAATAATTGTCATAAGCCTATTTATACCCCCTGTAGGAGAAGTACACCCCTCCGCATTAGGTGCTGTAGGTGAAATATTCTTACTTGCTGGTTGTTTACTCGGTTTGGATAGCTATGTAAACATCAAGATGAGAAAGATGTTCAGTCAACAAGAAGATAAAAAAGAACAAAATCAATAATGGAAAAGAATTTAGGACGTGTAAGCCCTTTATTTAAAGGCGATTATAATAACAAGGAGCGCTATGAGGAAATGGATAGCGTTTACTACAACGGTCATTCCTGGGTTTGCCTTGTTGAAAGTATTAGAGGAGTAACTCCAGGAACAGATGAAACCGTTTGGACTATACTGGCAGCTCAAGGAGCTCAAGGATCTATCGGTAACCAAGGTGTTCAAGGTGCTCAAGGTATTCCTGGCGAAGCTGCTGCTATTGGAGCCCAAGGTACTCAAGGTATTCAAGGCCCTCAAGGAGAAAAAGGAGAAACCGGTATTCAAGGTTACCAGGGTATTCAAGGTTTAACCGGTACTGGTACTCAAGGCATCCAAGGTATCCAAGGAGCCAAGGGTGATAAAGGTGCTGATGGTGAAAAGGGTGATAAAGGTGATAAAGGTGAACAAGGTATTCAGGGTTGGATAGGTGAGCAAGGTCCAAAAGGCGATAAGGGTGATAAAGGTGCTGATGGAGAACGCGGAGAAAAAGGAGAAACTGGTACTCAAGGAACCCAGGGTATTCAAGGCCCGAAAGGTAATCCTGGTGAAAAAGGTGATACTGGCGCTACTGGTTCGCAAGGCACTCAGGGTATTCAAGGTCCAAAAGGTGATACAGGTGAAAAGGGAGATACTGGTTCTACTGGTTCGCAAGGCACTCAGGGTATTCAAGGTCCAAAAGGTGATACAGGTGAAAAGGGAGATACTGGTTCTACTGGTTCGCAAGGCACTCAGGGTATTCAAGGTCCAAAAGGTGATACAGGTGAAAAGGGAGATACTGGTTCTAAAGGTGACAAAGGTGATACAGGTGAAAAGGGCGAGCAAGGTACTCAAGGAACCCAGGGTATTCAAGGAGAGAAGGGAGAAACCGGTTCGCAAGGTATTCAGGGTATCCAAGGTCTTCAAGGTATTCAAGGTTACCAGGGTATTCAAGGTTTAACAGGTGCCGATGCAAATTCTATTGAGTTAACCCAAGCTGAATATGATGCTTTGACCGATAAGGATCCGGATACTATATATATCATATCTGATGCCCAAGGTCCACAAGGTATTCAGGGCATTCAAGGTATTCAAGGAGTCAGGGGAACCCAAGGTTATGTAGGACCAACCGGTACTCCTTCTACCAATATTGAAACCTGGACTTTTACTATGGAGGATGATACTGTGGTTACTAAACAAATTTATATTCAATAAAAAGTGAAATGAATATGGATAAAACGATTCCTTTTTATATAGAAGTAGTATCTGCAGATAGTAGTCAACATAGAATATGTTTCTGGCAGATGTATGGTGGAGAATCATCTACGAGTTTCGATGAGTTGTTATTCTCATATGATAATATCACTTGGACTAATGTCACAGATATTCCTACTTATGGAGCTATATATGAGTGGACGAATCTATCTGTGGGTGATAGGATTTACATCAAGGCGGTTCCAACTAATAACCATTATTACGAGAATTATAAACATTTATATTTAGCTACTGGTCAATTTGGTGTTAGGGAGATGAAGATTGGTGGAAATATTATGTCTCTTTTTTATGGTAGTAATTTTACCGGAAATGAGACTACGTTCCCGCAGGAATCCAATTCAAGAGGGTTGTTCTGTAGAGACAATATCAAGGACGCATCACAACTTCTCCTACCAGCGACTACATTATCGGGTAGTATATATCAATATATGTTCGAGGATAATAGTGGGTTAGTTAAAGCCCCGGTAATCACCCAAGCCACCATACGAGGTGGTTACCCTTATGACTATATGTTTCAAGGATGTAGCTCTCTTGAAAACATCACTATAGAGAATACAAACATAAGAGTCTCTGATTATATTCTCTACCGGATGTCACCAAAAACCATAGTGTATAAGAAAGAAGGTGTTACTACACTAGCAAATCCAAACAACCTTACTGTGGTTACTTTGAAGAATACACAGTTTAATGTAGCAAATACCAAGAAGTGGGTGATTAATAATAAGGAGGTAAGGCAGGTGGTTGATAGTCAAGGTAGGGTTATATGGGGGAAATCTTCACCTACTGTTCTTCCGTATTTCTACGTTGAAGATATGAGTGGTAGTGAGAATACATTAAGTATAAATAAAATCAGTGATTATGCACCAACATTAACTATAGAGATGTCTCGAGATGGTATAAACTGGTCCACTATGGGTTCTACATCTAAAACTGCTATAACAGCATCCATACCTGCATATGGGCGAGTATATCTCCGTTGTAATACTTCAAGTTGGTGTGCTAATCTCGGGGAGGCTAATTGTATATATTGTTCTCAATCTTATAGGGTTGGTGGTAATATAATGAGTCTTCTTTATGGTAGTAATTTTACCGGTAATGAGGTGATTTTCCCATCCGGATCAGATAGTAATTTTTCCTATTTGTTTTTCAATAGTAGTAATATTAGTGACGCATCCACCTTAATACTACCAGCTACTACGATGACTGAACTTTGTTATGCAGGTATGTTCCATAGTTGTAGAGCATTGACTACTGCACCTACATTACCAGCTACCACGTTGGCTAATTATTGTTATTACAGCATGTTCTATGGATGTACATCATTGGCCACTGCACCTGCTTTACCAGCTACCACGTTGGCTAATTTTTGTTATCAATGTATGTTCTATGGTTGTACAGTGATGAACAATATTACCTGCTTGGCTACCGATATATCAGCAAGCGTACCTTTAGCTGATTGGGTAAATAGTGTATCTCAAACAGGTACTTTCACCAAAAAGGCTGGTGTAACCTGGCCTACCGGTGTATCCGGTATCCCTGAAGGTTGGACTGTGGTCGAAGAATAAATAAATAGCGATATATGAAAATCATTATAGGAGATAAGCAAGGATATAAGATCAATGGATCAATGAAGTTTATAAAGGGTAAGATTGATTACTCCATACCGTTTTATGTGGAGGATATAAGTGGGTCCAATAATACCATAACCATTAAGAAATACAGGGAGGCAGCACCTACCCTTACCATAGAGAAATCATTGGATAAGGTGAACTGGGAAGTAATGGGTAGCACATCAACCCAAGGTATCACAGCAACAGTCCCAGCCAATGGAAAACTGTATCTCCGTTGTAAAACCAATAACTGGTCGGATGGAATGGATCGAAACACTAATGTAATCAATGTATCTGATAATTGTAATGTGGGAGGTAATATAATGAGTTTGCTTTACGGAGAGGATTTTACCGGTCTTGAAAATAGATTCCCTGATGAAAATGAAACATATATATTTAATTACCTATTCTATAACAGTGGTGGTACCAAAATCATAAGCGCCCGGAATCTACAATTACCGGCAATTAAATTGGTGAATCAATGTTATTCACATATGTTTGATAGATGTAGACTTATAACGGCACCTCATATTCTTTCAGCAACAATGCTTGCATATGGGTGTTATAGTGGTATGTTTATACAATGTAATTCATTGATTACACCACCAATGTTGCCTGCTTTTGACCCGGATTCAGATTCAACGCGTGCATATGAAAGAATGTTCTACCTATGTACCTCATTGGCAACTGCACCTGAATTACCAACTATATCGACTGCCAACAAAAGTGAATATATGGAGATGTTCCGTGATTGTCCGTTGATATCGGAGATAAGATGTCTCACGTTGAATCCAGGTAACGGTTACCCCCAATGGGTTGATGGTGTAGCAGCAACCGGTACTTTCTATAAAAAAGCAGGTGTAACCTGGCCTACCGGTACAAGTGGCATCCCATCCGGTTGGACTGTAGTCGAAGAGTAATCAATTAAAATCATACTATACTACTTGTATTTTTAAGAAAATAAACATATAACAATGAGCAGAAAATTAGGTAGAGTAGCACCTGTATATCGAGGTCAGTATGAGGAGGATACTCAATACGAGGCTTTGGATGTGGTGGAACTCAATGGTAATAGTTGGGTTGCTCTTGAATCTGTG
>Ga0310695_10004816_pt1 | contig 24342 bp, 22 predicted proteins | sample RumenRJG_04DNA_FD_203882 | JGI IMG/M metagenome (GOLD analysis project Ga0310695, IMG submission 203882) | Bovine rumen microbial communities from Lethbridge, Alberta, Canada - RJG_04 (v2) (version 2) | ecosystem: Host-associated > Mammals > Digestive system > Stomach > Rumen | place: Canada...
AGTATCACTTGTATACACAGGTCAAATAGAGGCTTGTGATGTAATTATATGCTCCATTCTTAACCATATCCTTGATTTTAGTTACTCTGGCGAGAGAATTTATTTCGGTTTTATAGAGGAAAGGTACTAAAATTTTTCGAGAAGACCAAATCTTTAATGCATTTATTTTTAGGTATTTATGTTAAAAATATTAATTTGTTGTATAGGGTCGCATTTGCCTCATCCCTTACTCTCCAGTGCCGCATTTTTAACTCCGAAAAGCAGAAATCTTTAGGGTTAAGTAGAGGGGAAAGATGACATTATTGCTAAAATAATAATAGAGATTTGGAATAACCGAAATAATTTTGTATCTTTGTGCTAAATTTTTAGAATAATATGAACCGTTCATTGATAGATTATGCATCACGTAATGAGCTAAACAAAATAATAGCTCGTAACATGATTTATGTTTCACAGCTGCAGGAGGGGTATGAGAGTTTTGAGAATAAGGCTGCCTATTGTTTTTCCCAAGCATACGAAATCTGCCGGGATATCATAGAGCAGTCACCTGTTTCTATTTACAAGATACCAGACTATTATGGAATGGCCAGATATCCTTACGGTAAAAACGAGGATCTACAGTTGGTAATGAAAGCTGTTACCATCTCCATTGTATTGATTCTGACTGAACATTTTGACCAGAAATGGAAAGAAGACAATCAAGAGTTTTTAGGTACGCTGAATGGTCCTCTTTGGGAGATGCGACTAAGTACCGAGAAAAAGAATATGTTCGAGATGAAGCTTAATAGATTCCTGGCATTTAATCCTATATGCGGAGGTATTTACAACTCACTTTGTTCAGGAACAGGCATCGATTATGTCATACCATTTGACGAGTTTGATCCACGGAAAGAGGTAATCGCTCAGAATGAAAAAACAAAACAACTTGCTGTCGAAGCTGGGGAAGAAACTCAAAAGAAGCTGGATATGCAGAATACTCGTATTGAGCAGTTGAAAAAAGAAAAAGACGAACTAAAGGAAGAGAATGAGGTTCTAAACCTTGCCATTGAAGGCTACAAAAGTCAAGGTAAAGGAATATCAGCCCCAGAAGCAGCTATGCTCGTTACTGCTGTTTGTGAAGCTCTGAAACAATTACCTGCAAACGGTCGTGAAAGTCTATGGCCTATACTTTCCACATGTTGGGGGTTCACAGAAAAAACCGCCAGCGATGCACTTAGGCGAAAAGTGACTGAAGTGAAAGCAACTAAGCTGGCTGACAAATTTGCTGTCCATAATCTCATACCCAAGATATGCAATCTCCTCAAGAAGTTGCATGAAAAATTAGAGGAAAAGAGGAATGAGAGATTATTAGAGGTTAATCCTAAAGTTAAAAAAAGATAAAACTTTTCCAACATCAACGTTGATATTGGAAAAAGCTGAAAAATCGGGTCAATATTGACATTGGAAACGCGAAAAAATCGTGTTTCCTTTTTTTGTACCTTTGCAGCATAAACGTTAATGATTATGTCTGCAAAAAGAAATAATGAAAAGCAGAATGGCGGGTTCATAAAACTACCTCGCAATCTGGAGTCAATGCCGGAAGTGGCAAAGATTATAGATAATAAGGGTGCAGCAGGACTTGGCATATATATTCATCTCAATCTCTACCTTGCTCATTGTAAAGGGGGATGGGGTACCTATTCTGGCCGGCAGTTTAGCGCATTGGCTGTAGAGTTGAAGAAGAATCGTAGTGATGTTCGTGACATCATTGATAACTACGGATTGTTTATTGTTGATGGCGATCGTTTTACGAGTCTATGGATGCAGGAGCAGTTCGCTAATGCTGGCGAGAAGAAAGGCTCTTCCCGCACGAACATATTAGTACGCGCGGAAGAAATAGAAAAAGATATAGATAAAAAGAATAAAGAAAAAGCCACCGTGCGTGTGTCTGACGACACGCACATGGCTTCTGGTGATAAAGGGCAACCTCCCGCTTCCCCCTCTTCGGATGGCGTAGATACGAAAGTGAATTACCAAGACTTTAGTCATTATTTAAAAAGATAAGAAACATGGAAGAAATCAACAATGGACTCTACAGAGTCACTTTAGAAGAAGTAAAGAATCGTGGCAAGTACCCCCAGCGTGAGACTTTCCGTTTTCATTGCCCTATATGTGGTGATGAAGAAAATCATCGTCGTCGCTGTGATGGTTCGTTTAATCAGAAACTTGGCGTAGGTCAGTGTTTCTGCTGTGGTTCGCGTTTTGTGTTGGAGAAAGACAATTGGCAGCAATCTCAACAAACGACAGGCAGTAATAACAAGGCCAATGGCACATCGGGGAAGAAACCAGAAGAGATTGGACAGAAGGTGTGCCTTGGCGACTATACTGGCGACATCATGGGTTATCTGGCTAAGCGGTGCATTCGTGCCGATGTGATGCACCTCCTCGGTGTAGGGTATGCTAAACTCCTTTTCGATGGAGATGCTAATATTGGTATAGCTGCCGCAGAGAAAACATGTTTGGCTTTCCGCTTCTTGGATAATGGTGTGTTGTGTAATGTACAATACAAATCCTTCGACAAGGATTTCCGTTTTGAATCAGGCTGTCAGTTGATTCCTTACAACATCGATGCTGCACTTGATTCAGACACCATCTATCTGACCGAAGGAATGATGGATGCTGCAACACTGGTTCAGTGCGGATACGCAGGTGTAGTATCCCTTTCGAATGGTACTGGTACCAAGATGGAAACTTTCGATAAGTATCTGGAAAGCCACTTTAAGGGAAAGAAAATCATATATGCCGGTGATACCGACGAACCCGGCATCAAGAAGCGTGAAGAGGTAGCCCGATATTTTGCTAACAACGATTTTTACTATGTAGAATGGGAGGTATCGTCAGATAGTGAGGTGAAGGATGCCAACGATGTGTTGATGGCAGAAGGCGAGGAAGCAGTGAAGCGTTGTGTAGAGTCGGCTAAAGTCATGCCCATCATAGGTATGGCAACCATCGATGACCAGATGGATTCTTTTGATGAACTGGTTGCAAATGGTATTCCCCGCTTCCCAGGTGTGGAGCACCTGTATGGATTCACCCACATGATACGTTTTGAGCCTGGGCGACTGATGGTCATATCAGGTGTACCTGGTACTGGTAAGTCCACCTTTGCCGACAATCTGGTTATGATGCTGGCAGTTGAGCAGAAGTGGCGTGCTGCTATTTACTCTCCTGAGAAATACCCCATGAGCCTGCACTACTATGAGTTGGGGCAAATCCTGATGGGGCGTGAGATGTCAGTCAAGAATATGACTATGGAGGCTATTGAACGAGGCAAACGATTCCTGCACGAGAACATCTTCCATATCAGCGATGACTGCTCAGAGATAGAGGAAATTCTGGCTGTTGCTGCACAGATGGTAGCCAAGAAGAATATACGCGTCTTGCTGCTCGACCCATTCAACTACATCGGTTTGCCTGTCCAGACAGGTTCTACCGATACGCAGAAGATTTCGATGGTACTGAAGCAGATTGTAGATTTCGCCCGTAGATACAAGGTGCTGGTTATCCTTGTGGCTCATCCCAGAAAGCCGCAGAGTGACAGCAAAGGTCAGCAAAAAGAAACTTCAGTACCTTCACTCTACGACATTGCTGGTAGTGCTGACTTCTATAACAAATGTGACTATGGTCTGATTTTGCAGCGCGAGCCTGAGACAGATCATGCAAAGGCTCCGTCGCTGACTTCGGTTTATGTTCAGAAAGTACGTTTCCGTCATCTCGGCCAGTTGGGACGTCGCGTCTTCGGATTCGACACTCAGAGTAATCGCTTCGTTGCCACCAACAACGACAACATCACGTTACGCCCATTAGACAATTCCGATTGGACAGCTCCTGAGGTCACACAGCAAGATATCGCATGGCCAGATGAGAATAACAATATTGAACCAAGAATGGCTGATGAATAATAAGAGCCTCTTCTACCTTACTCTGGATGAAATAACGGCTCGCCATTTTGCTTTATTTCGAGACTATTCTATTAATTAATGTGTAATTTTGTGCAAATATGATTTAGTTTCAATTATTATTCGTATCTTTGCAAATGGTTCGGGGAGAAATCCGGACTAATAGAAGCATTAACTATTATTTCGCGTTGAACCAAAATGCCCAGGAAACAGTTTGGAAATAAAAGCGCTTTGAAGTAATAGAGATTGCGGGGTACAGGAATCTGTATCCCTATCCATCTTATAATAGTAATGCATTCGCGCCAATAGGCGTGATGTATTCTTATAAAGGTGGATGGGGTTTCCTTTCCTGGGCATGCCTCAAAGTTCAACGCATAAGGAGCATCACGCTTTCTTTGTGCGTCAGCGATTGATAGTCGATGCAGAATTAATACTATTAATCGTGTATGGCAAATAAGAACCTGAATAACGCTCAAGCGGCTAACCAAGACGAATTCTACACTCAGTATGCGGATATAGAAAGTGAAGTTCTTTCTTATGTGGAGTACGATCCTAATGTCTTTCGCGGTAAGACAATATTACTACCGTGTGATGATCCAGAGTGGAGCAACTTTACGCGCTTCTTCGCACGGCGTTTTGAAGATTTTGGCTTGAAGAAGTTAATCTCTACAAGTTATGCTCCTGCAAGCAAAATGCTGAAGGAGGGCTATCAACCATCCTTGTTTGAAACAGATTCTCCACAGTTTAATCCAGATAAAACAAAGACGCATGGGAAAATATTCATTTTGGAGCATGATGTCACAAACGATGGCATCATCAATGACGATGACTTAGAATGGAATTATCTGGAAGGAGATGGAGATTTTAGAAGCGAAGAAGTAACGAAGCTAAGAGATGAAGCGGATATAATCATTACAAACCCTCCATTCTCTTTGTTTAGAGAATTCTTCAAATGGCTTATCGAATCAAAAAAGAAATTCCTTTGTATTTGCAACAAGAATATCCTGTCAGCCAAAGATGTTTTCCCATATGTTATGAGGAACGAGGTTTGGGGTGGTTCTACAAGAGCGAGTCAAGACTTGCTGTTTGATGTTCCAAAAGAAATCGCCGATTACTATGTGAAGCATGAAAAGGAAGGAAGCAAATATAAAATCGTAGATGGGAAAGTGATGGGACGTTCAGCAAGTATCTGGCTTACGAATATGGAACATGGTATTAGGCATCAGAAGCTTGATTTGATGTCTATGGCAGATAATCTAAAGTTCTGTACACATAAGGATTTAAAAGGTCTAAAGGATTATTGGCACTATGAGAATTATGATGCGATAGAAGTTCCCAGTTATAAGTCTATACCTGATGATTATGATGGTGTAATGGGGGTGCCTATTTCATTCCTTGGATATTATTGTCCTGAACAATTTGAAATATTAGGCATAAGTCTTGAACTTGCTGATATGAAGATAATCAAAGAGAAACTTGGAAAACTGAATGGTGGTCCAAGATTGTATATAGAACAAGATGGACAACTTAAGAGAATGTATGAAAGAATTCTTATCCGTAAAAGGCATTAATATATGAAAACGACTCTTATAACAGATTTGACCGTTGCTGATATTTGCAAGGGATTTACATATAGTAAGATTGAGGCTAAAGGCCTTTTCGGCTGGGGTGGGAAACTTATCATACAGCCAGAATACCAACGTCACTATATTTATGGTGACGGAAAACATGACGCTGATGTAATTTATAGTTTGTTGAAAGGATATCCCTTGGGGCTACTATATTTCGTTAAGCGTAAAGACGGGAAATATGAAGTTTTAGATGGTCAGCAACGTATTACGTCCTTTGGAAGATACATGACAGGATTGTTCTCTATTATTGACGAAGATAAGAAGGAAAAGCATTTCGGAGCTTTGCCAGAAGATAAACGTGAGAAGATAAGCAACAGTCCTCTTACCATATACGTTTGTGAAGGTACAGAATCAGAAATCAAGCAATGGTTCGAGACCATCAATATCGTTGGTATGAAGCTGACTGAACAGGAAAAGCGTAATGCCATTTTGAGTGGTAATTTTGTTACTGAAGCAAAGAAGATATTTAGCAACTCCAGTAACACGAACATGAAGAAATGGCGTTCATATATTAATGGTGACCCCAAAAGACAAGAGATTCTGGAAGAGGCTTTGAGATGGGTTGCTAAAGCAGAAAAAGACGATAAACTCATAGACAGATATATGAGTGAGCATCGGGACAATGGCGATATATCTGAGTTGACAGATTATTTTGATAGTGTCATCAATTGGATAAACGGCACGTTCAAAGATGTTGAGTCTAAGATGAAAGGACTTGAATGGGGAAGACTCTGGCATGAATATTCTTCTCAAGGGTATGACCCAGACGTACTGTCAGAAAAGATTCAGAAGTTGTTAAGCGACAAACAAGTCTATAATCCCAAAGGTATTTGGGAATATGTTCTCGGAGGAGAGAAAAACAAGAACTTGTTGGACATTAGAGTTTTTGATGACAGAACAAAGGAGATTGTTTATAGGCAGCAGACGGCAGAAGCAAAAGAGAAAGGTGAATCCAACTGTCCGCTTTGTGCTATTGGCCATGATGCCAACCACACTAAGATTTGGGAATTAAAGGATATGGATGCCGACCATGTGACAGCATGGAGCATGGGCGGAGCAACGGACATCGGAAACTGTCAGATGCTGTGCAAGACGCACAATAGAGCGAAGGGAAATAGATAAAAATTTATTGGCGTAAGCCTTGAACTGCCACGTTTGTGGTATGACTGATGGCACAGATCGTTTCGGCCAGGCGGTTCAGGTAATGAAAACGGTCGTAGTCGCTGGCAAAGGTCGGCATATCCTCAGGCCAAGGCGCAAGGATGAGCAGCGAGCCATGGGCGCAGGCTTCGAAACGGCTACGCTCAGGCTTCCAATAGCGGCCAATGGGGTCTGCCTGTACGTGAATCATTCGCAGCTTCTGTTCTAAAGCCATCTTCTTGATTCGCTTCTCACATTCAGAGATGCGTGGTAGACCTATAATCAGTCGTTATACGCCTCTTCGCCAATTTGTTCGCGGGCTCCGATGGTGAGCTTGCGAAGGTCGTAGAACGAGCCGTTGTAGATGTTGAAGTCGACATCGCCCTTGATGCCCGGCAGTCGGCCTACGTCGGTATGCTGCCAGAACTTCCAGGGACCGTCGTACTCTACCTGGTCGACGTAGTAGTGGGCTATCCAGTAGGGATAGTCGTCGAAGATGGGGTCGTTGAGATAGCGGGTCTTAAATTTATAATAGGTGTAGATGATGGGCTTGACACCATAGTGGCGTTCGACGATTTGCAGCCATTCGAGGACGCTGGCCTTGAACTCCTCGTCGCTCTGCTTCTTGGGCTTGTGTTCGACGTCGAGGACGGGCGGCAGGTCACCGTTCTCGAGCTTGACCTTACTGATGAAGAAACGTGCCTGGTCGGCGGCCGATGAGTGGACGCTGTAGAAGTGATAGGCACCACGGGTAAATCCGTGTTCACGAGCCTGATAGAAGTTCTCGCGGAAATTCTCGTCAATCTGCGAGGCACCCTCGGTGGCCTTAATCATCACGAAGCGGATGGGGAACTTGTCGATGACGCCTTTGTCCTTCAGTTCCTGCCAGTCGATGCGTCCCTGATGATGGCTGATGTCGATGCCGTGGATTTCGTAGCCTTCAGGATAGCTGACGTCGCCATAGAGGGCTCGCCAACGGAAGCCGAAGGGTCCGACGAAGATGTAGTAGAAGAAGTAGATGTAGACGGCAAGGACAGCCGCTCCGCCCATCCACCACGCCCATCCGGGCAAATGCTGTAATAGACGAATAAAGACATTCGGACGCTTATGTGGCACAATGCTTTTTCGGCGTCCGGATGTCTGTTTTCTATACGTTGTCCTCTTATTGGGCATTAATTACTTGGCCTGTTCGAGGGCGAGGGTCATCGTAGGCTGGTCGCAAACCTCCGTGGGTCCCCAGTATTGGATAGGACCGGGATAAACGTAAGCGGTCTTACGAGCCCACTCGGCACGATGAGCGGCAAACTGCTTGAAGGGAGCACCGTCGAGCTCGACGAGCGCCTTGCGGATAACGGGCTTCATCTCGCCGGCACGCTTCTCCATGTTCATCATCATGGTGATGGGCACACCACCGGCAATCCACTGCTCGGCAGGAGCGGTAGTATTCTTGACGATAGCCATGTAACCCGTCTTGCCGTTGGCAATGAGCTGAGCGGCAGAGGTACCGAGAGCGTAGCAGTAGTCGGCGTCGAAGTTAGAAGGAGCAGCGCAGCGTCCCTCGTATCCGAAGAAGTGGTGCTGGGTGCCGAACTTGCCGACATACTTGCCTTCCTTCTTCAGCTGGTCGAGGCGCTTGCCAACCATCTCGGAGAGCAGCTTCTCGGTCTCGATGAGCGACACCTGAACGTTGCCGTGAGGATCGCGGTCGAGGGCCAGCTGACGGGCTACACCAACGGGCAGGCTGTTGAATACGGCGAGGTTCTCGGCAGAGAGGTGGCTCTTGGCGAAGTCTACCTGCTCGTCGCGGCTAATCTCCTTAGCCTCGGGGAGAGCGAGCACGTCGTTCAACTGAGCAATCAGCTTCTTGATGGCGGGAATGAACTCGATGACACCCTCGGGGATGATAACGGTACCGAAGTTGTTACCGTCAGCAGCACGGGCGGCTACGGCTTCAGCAATGTAGTTTACGATATCGTCGAGGCTCTGACCCTTGGCTTCCACCTCCTCAGAAACGAGGCAAATGTTGGGCTGAGTCTGCAGGGCGCACTCCAGGGCGATGTGAGAAGCCGAACGACCCATCACCTTGATGAAGTGCCAGTATTTGCGGGCAGAGTTGCAGTCGCGCTCGATGTTACCAATCAGCTCGCTGTAGGTCTTACAAGCGGTATCGAAACCAAACGAGGTCTCAATCTGCTCGTTCTTCAGGTCGCCGTCGATGGTCTTCGGACAGCCAATGACCTGTACGCCATAGTTCTTGGCAGCATAGTACTCGGCCAGCACGCAGGCGTTGGTGTTTGAGTCGTCGCCACCGATAATCACGATAGCCTTGATGTCGAGCTCGCGAATAATCTCGAGACCCTTCTCAAACTGGTCGACCTTCTCGAGCTTCGTACGGCCAGAGCCAATCATGTCGAAACCGCCCGTGTTACGATACTCGTCGACGATTTCCTTGGTCAGCTCCATGTAGTTGTGGTCTACCAGACCGCCAGGGCCGAGGATGAAGCCATAGAGGCGGTTCTCGGGGTTCAGCTTCTTAATCTGGTCGAACAGACCCGTGATGACGTTGTGACCGCCAGGAGCCTGACCACCGCTGAGGATGATACCAACGTTCATCTTCTTGGTGTTAGCCTCTGTGGCAGGTTCAAACTCCACAATCGGCATACCGTAAGTGTTGGGGAAGAGTTTCTTGATTTCCTCCTGGTCACCTACGCTCTGTGTCGGCTTACCTTCTTTCACCTTTACCGCACCCTGAAGAGCCTTGGGCAACTTCGGCTGATAAGCGGCTCTTGCTAACTGCAATGCACTTTTTTCCATTGTCTTTTTTTTAATATTTAATGAATAATGAAGTTTCGACATGCAAAAATACGCTTTTTTCACGAGAAAACGAAAAGAAAAGCAGCATTTTAATATTTTTTTTATAGGAAAACATGCGTCAAATCAAATAAAATGTTTATCTTTGACCTTTGAAATAACAATAACACCAATAGGAGGATTAAAATTATGGCAAACAAAAGATTACTGAAACGTACTATCAACATGATTTGTGAGGACCTGCTGGCTGAGTGCATGGCCGCTTCACTCTATGGAACCAACAAAGACAGTGCAGAGGCATTGCTCTACAGTACGCTGATGCTCCAGAGTGACTACATCTGCCGCATATCGCACCCCGAACCCGGCATGCCCGCCAAGACCTATTATAAGACGCTGCGCGAAAACTTCGTGGCACAGGCCAGCGAAATCATTGACCAACTAAACACCCTCTGATCCACATGCTACAATCGTTTTGCAGCTGGCTGCTATACAAGCGCATGGGATGGACAGCAGAGGTGACAGAGCCACATCCCGACAAATATATCATCTGTCTGGCACCACACACCAGCAACTGGGACTTTCTAATAGGCCAGCTCTACAGTAAAAGCCGCGGCATGAAAAGCAACTTCCTGATGAAGAAGGAGTGGTTTTTCTGGCCGCTGGGGCCGCTGTTCCGCCGTATGGGAGGCATCCCCGTCTGGCGCGACAAGAAGAGCAGCATGACCGACAATCTGGCCGAGACTGCCCGTCGGTTGCCTGTCTTCCAGCTGTGTATCACCCCCGAGGGTACCCGTTCGCTGAATGCCGAGTGGAAGAAAGGGTTCTACTACATCGCCCAGAAAGCAGGCATCCCTATCCTACTCTATGGCGTAGACTACGAGCAGCGACACATCCAGTGTACCAAGACCGTGATTCCTAACGGCGACATCGATACACAGATGCGCGAAATCAAACTATATTTCAAGCACTTCAAAGGCAAACACCCTGAGAAGTTCACTATCGGAGAGGTTTAAAAAATAATGTTCAGGAACATCATATCCATACTCCTTCTGACCATGACGCTGTCGCTCAACGCACAGACAGCTAAGGACGAAGCGAAACTGAAAGAGCGACTAAAAGAATACTTTGCCAAATACAAGCCAAAGGGTACCCGACTGACGCAGGCACCCCGAATGACTGGCTACCAGCTGGACAACAAGGCACGCACGCTGACCATCACGGCCGACGAGTTTTTTGCGGCACAGGAGTTTACGCCCGAAATCACGGCACATATCTATAAAAAGATAAAAGGTGAACTGCCGAAGGTGTATCGCAACTACACCGTAACGGTAGTCACCAATGGTATGGCCATTGACGAACTGATACCCAACCGACTATCACGAAATGCCGACAAGTCGCGTCTGTGGGGCAATATCGACTATGAGGGAGCACCCTGGGTGAAAAACATCTCTACCCCGCTGAAGGTCACCCACGGACTGCAGAACCGCCACCTGTCGCTATGGGCCAGCCACGGACGCTACTACGACCAGGCGAAAGGCTATTGGCGATTCCAGCGTCCGAAACTCTTTGGTACCACCGAAGACCTTTTTACACAGACCATCGTCATACCCTACCTCATTCCGATGCTGGAACAGGCGGGTGCCGTGGTCTTCACACCCCGTGAGCGCGACTGGCAGAAAGAAGAAGTCATTGTCGACAACGATACTCCGGCAGGACACTACTTCGAAGTGGAAGATGGTGACCGCTGGCAGACAACGCCCCAAAATGGTTTCTCATGGCACAGCGGCACCTACGAAGACGGCGAAAACCCCTTCGAAGCGGGTACGGCCCGTATGGCGGCAACGACCAGCAGCAAGTCACACAACAGCCAGGCCATCTATCAGCCACGCTTCAACAAAGCTGGTCGCTATGCGGTCTACGTCAGCTACCAGACGCTGCCCAACAGTATCGACAATGCCCTCTATACCGTGTGGCACCGTGGTGAGAAGACGCAGTTTCTGGTGAACCAACAGATGGGCGGCAGCACATGGGTCTATCTGGGGACCTTCGACTTCGACGAGGGATACAGCGAGTTCAACCGCGTCACCGTATCAAACCAAAGCAATCAGAAAGGCGTGGTCACCACTGATGCCGTACGCTTTGGCGGAGGTATGGGAAATATCGCACGCTTCGGCACCATCAGCGGACTGCCAAGAGCCTTGGAGGGAGCACGCTATTGGGCACAATGGGCTGGAATGCCATATAACGTATACAGCAGCAAGAACGGTGCCGACGACTATGGCGACGACATTAATGTACGCTCGCTGATGACCAACATGCTGGGCGGTGGGTCGTGCTATATGCCAACGGTAGAGGGTCGCAAGGTGCCCATCGAACTGTCGCTGGCCGTACATAGTGATGCCGGCTATGCCCGCGACGGCGAGGGTCTGATAGGCTCGCTGTCGGTATGCACCACGAAATTCAACGACGGTAAACTGAACGCAGGCATATCCCGCATGGCCTCGCGCGACCTGGCTGACGCCTTACTCAGCAACGAGATGCTGGACCTGAAATACAAGTACGGACGCTGGAACCGCCGCGAACTCTTTGACCGCAACTACTCAGAGACCAGAATACCCGAAGTGCCCAGTGCCATACTCGAAACGATGTCGCACCAGAACTTCCCCGACATGCGCTACGGACAGGACCCGAACTTCCGCTTCACACTGGCACGCTCAATCTACAAAACCATTCTGCGATACATCAACGACCAGCACGGACGTCCCTATGTCGTAGCACCGCTGGCTCCCAATAATTTCCGCATAGAGTTTAAGGATGACGACGAGATAAGGCTCAGCTGGAATGCCGTGAGTGATCCGCAAGAGCCTACCGCCAAGCCTACCGGATATATCGTATATACCGCTATGGGTGATGCCAGTTTCGACAACGGAACGTATATCCGCTCGAAGTGCGAGATGGACATGCGCCTGGAGCCTGGACAACTCTACCACTTCAAAGTGGCTGCGGTCAACCGCGGCGGACAGAGCTTTCCTACCGAGGTGCTGTCGGCCTACTACACCCCTGGAGCAACAAAGACCATACTGATAGTCAACGGATTCCACCGTTTGTCATCACCAGCTATACGAAACAATGATACGGAACAGGGGTTTGATCTGGACGAAGACCCGGGTGTTACCTATGGACCTACGCTGGGATGGTCGGGACGACAGCTAAACTTCGACCGTACCATGATGGGAAAGGAAGCTGGAGGACTGGGTGACAGCGGTGAGGAGATGACGGGAATGCTGTTGGCCGGCAATGACTACAACTACGTACAAACGCATGCACAGGCCATTGCAAATACGGACAACTACAACATCGTCAGCTGTTCGAACGAGGCACTGGAAACGGCCAAGATGCACTTGAAGGACTATGCGGCCATCGACCTGCTGCTGGGACTGGAGCGCAACGACGGACACAGCCTCAGCTACTATAAGACGTTCAGCTCGTCAATGCAACACGTGCTGCAGCAGTTTACCGCCAAGGGGGGTGCACTACTCGTCAGCGGAGCCTATATCGGCAGTGACATGACGGCCGACAACGAGCAGCAATTTCTCAGGAATGTGCTGAAATGCCAATATGCCGGACGGTCGCAGGCTCAGAGCAACGAACTCTTCGGACTCGGTACCAATATGCACTACTGGAAAGAGATGAACGAAGAGCACTATGCGGCAACAGCGACAGATGTTCTGCAACCTGTCAAGCCCGCCTATACCGCTATGCAGTATGCTGACGGCTATGGGGCGGCAGTAGCCTATAAGGGAGCGGACTACCGGCTCTTTGTCATGGGACTACCCTTCGAATGTATTCAAAGTGAAAAGAAACGAACCTCCATCATGTTTGGAATATTAAAATACCTATTACAATAACCTCATAAACTATTAACTTATGTACAAGATTCAAAGCAACGCCAGCGGAACACGCAGCATTGACATCAGTGAAGAACACCTGCAGACCATTGAGGACTACCACCTCTTCAGAGACTTGATAGACTCGAACGGCTATGTCGACGAGCAAGTACTCGACAAGCTGAAACTCAACATCCGCTCCATGCTCGAGTCGGATGCCGGCAAAGACAAGCGATTGTTAGACCTCTGCCTGGACGTTATCTACCATAGCAATATGAAGGCTTTCGGTCTGCAACAATTGGTGCTGCTGTTCATCAACTGGAAAAACCGTAGCAACAACGAGCTCGGTATGACGACACGTTCCATTCAGGGGACACCGTTTAATTAAAGGTAAAAAAGTAAAAAGGTAAAGAAGTAAAGTGGAGTATAGACTGACGGATTTTCTGCCAACGACGAAGAAGGAGTTGGAACTACGCGGTTGGGACTACGTAGACATCATCATCTTTTCGGCTGATGCCTACGTCGATCATCCCTCGTTTGGCGCAGCCGTCATTGGTCGCACCTTGGAGGCGGCAGGATATCGCGTAGCAATAGTCCCACAACCCGACTGGCACGGTGACTACCGTGACTTCAAGAAGTTGGGGCGCCCACGCCTGTTTTTCGGTGTAGCACCGGGATGCATGGACTCGATGGTCAATAAGTATACTGCCAACCGTCGCCTGCGTTCAGAGGATGCATACAGTCCTGATGGACGTCACGACATGCGACCGGAATATCCGACGATTGTCTATACACAAATACTAAAAGAACTCTACCCCGATGTGCCGGTAGTACTGGGAGGAATAGAGGCTTCGTTGCGACGCGTAACCCACTACGACTATTGGAAAGATGAGTTGCGCAAATGCATACTCTGCTATTCGGGAGCCGATATGATTACCTACGGCATGGGGGAAAGGGTAAACACAGAACTGGCACACCGCTTGGCCGCTGGCGAGAAGATTACCGACATACGCGACCTGCCGCAAACGGTTTTCCTGGCACGAAAAGAAGAGATTCCCGGAGGCATTACGGAGCGTGACATTCTACTACACTCACATGAGGAATGCCTGAAGAACAAACGTTCGCAAGCCGAGAATTTCAGACATATCGAGGAACAGTCGAACATGATGCATGCACAGCGTCTGATACAAGGTGTTGATGGGCGTTATGTCGTGGTCAATCCACCCTATCCGCCAATGACTACCGAAGAGTTGGATGCTTCGTTTGACCAGCCCTACACACGGCTACCACATCCGAAATACAAAGGAAAGCGCATTCCTGCCTACGAGATGATAAAGTTTTCCGTCAACATTCATCGAGGATGCTTCGGAGGTTGTGCGTTCTGTACCATTTCCGCTCATCAGGGAAAGTTCATTTCCTGTCGGTCAAAGGAAAGTATATTAAAAGAGGTAAAGCACGTAATAGAGATGCCCGACTTTAAGGGGTATCTGAGTGACCTCGGAGGACCGTCTGCCAATATGTATGGCATGCATGGAAACAACCGCAATATTTGCGAAAAATGCAAGCGACCAAGCTGTATTCATCCGCAGATATGCCCGAACCTCAACACCGACCACACACCACTATTAGAGATATACCGAGCAGTAGACGCACTGCCAGGAATCAAAAAAAGCTTTATAGGCAGTGGTGTGCGCTACGACCTGCTGTTGCATAAAAGCAAGGACGAGCACACCAACAAGGCGGCAATGGAATATACGCGTGAGTTGATTACAAAACACGTCAGTGGACGCCTGAAAGTAGCACCGGAACATACCAGTGACCGCGTACTGATGTTGATGCGTAAACCTTCGTTCCAGCTGTTCAGAGAGTTTAAGCGGATCTTCGACCGTATCAATAACGAAGAACACCTGCACCAGCAGATTATCCCCTACTTCATCTCCAGTCATCCTGGATGCACAGAGGCTGATATGGCAGAATTGGCCGTTCAGACAAAAAGGCTTGACTTCCAGCTGGAACAGGTACAAGACTTCACACCCACCCCTATGACAGTCAGTACGGAAACGTGGTATACAGGCTATCATCCCTATACGCTCGAACCTATAGAGAGTGCAAAAACACAACGTGACAAGCTTGCACAGCGACAGTATTTCTTCTGGTACAAACCCGAAGAACGACGGAATCTGGAACAGAGCTTACGTCGCATAGGTCGTGCTGACCTCATCCCAGAACTTTGTCCTTATGCAAATCATCGAACAGAACCTCGTCGCCAAGAACCCCAAAAAGAAAAGCGAAGACGGAATCGTCGTCACCCCTGACTTCATAGCAGTCATTGACGGCAGCACATCAAAAAGTCAGTATCGGCACAGTTGGCTGCGCTCAAATGGTCGTTATGCAATGATGCTGACGGCACGCTATATTCGTCGCATGCCTAAAAACACCACTTGCGAAGGGTTCTTGCGTGGAGTGACAGCCTACATCCGGAAACACTATCGCAAGTCAATGCTTCCTCGCCTGTTAGAGCATCCTGAAGACAGACTGACATGTTCGGCCGTAGTATATAGCCGACTGAACCGTGAAATATGGATGATTGGCGACTGCCAGTGTATGATTAACGGTGAACTCTTCGACAATCCGAAACCTGCAGAGGCAGAATTGGCTGCCATGCGTGCGGAAGAAGTAAGAAGACTTCTGGGAACAGGCATCACACAAGACGAGTTGTTACGCAACGACATAGCACGTCCAGTCATTATTCCGCGTATGCTGGAAACCATGAGACAGCAAAATGTCACCTATAGCGTGATTGACGGTTTTCCCATTGACCGACGACACGTGCGTATCTTCCCGTTGGACTTTCGCTCTTGGGAGATTGTATTAGCCAGTGACGGCTATCCCGTACTATGCAGTACCCTTGAAGAAAGCGAACAGCGGTTGCAACAGCAACGTAGTGAAGACCCATTGAACATTGGAACGTTTCAAGCCACGAAAGCATTCCATCCCGATTTCAACTCCTTCGACGACCGCGCGTATATCCGATTTAAGGTATAGCCAACAAACTCGGACACACAAAATGCAGCGACTCCACAATCTGCATTAGCAAAACGTAAAACAGCAGCAGAGGAGCACCTTCGCGAATACCATACAAAACCGCATGATATACATCGGCAATGGTATTGAAATATCCGGCTATAGTACCATAGAAAGCACTAAGTGACAGAACGGTAAAAGCGACGACGGAAACAATGCTTCTGGAAAACGGTGAAGGCCACAGATGGCCTGTTGCCGACAGCAGTACAGCATGTGGTATAACGGTCAGCAACAGTAACACCCCAATATATACCGCCAACAGAAAAAGCGTCATCATGCGTGCACGGCTCTCACGATACGATGACCGATAACTGAGCATTCCGCTTTTTCGTAACACGCCCCATGCCATCGACAGCAACAGAAGATCTACCAGTAGCGGGCGTGAAAGAAACATATTGAACTGACCGAAGAACCAGCGTAGTCCCTCGCTGGAGAGCAGGGAACGCAGCTCACTCGTCGGATAGGCAGCACTCAGCAGCCACGAGACGAATATAATGAGCAGCTGGACAGCCACCAGTGCAGCGGCAATATGGGGCAGCAGACGTTTCATTCCATATCGGGTTCAAGGTTATCAATGTCAAGAATGTGCAATTCGAGCGCTCTCACGACCAAACGTGTGGCATTAACGCTATCGCCATTGGGAAAGAGTTTCTTTACCAATTCGTTCTGGCGTTTCTCCAGACTTTTCACGCCAAAGGGCATACCACGCAGATTCGTAATCTGTTCCTTTGTATAGCCAAGGGCCAGATGACGCAGGAAACGCTCGTCGTACTCATCGATTTCATAATTGATAAGGGCTTCCTGACGAGCCAGTTGTGAAGAGACGGCATACTTGAAACGTTCGACAATTTTCTGAAGGATAGGTTCGTTGAACACCAACTGCTTACCTTCCATAACAGCCATCACGTCACGACGCGTCAACAGTTCACCTGTCTTGAGGATGATACCGTCGGCACCTGCATCCAACACATCGACCCATAGCTTCTCGTTGAGGATTTCGCCTGTAAAAATCAGTATACGCACGGATGGATACATCTCTTTGGTCTGACGGCAGATCTCCACTCCTACCGTTGTCGAGCCACCTAAGCCCAAATCTAATAATACCAGGTCAGGCTGCTGTTGCTTGATCTGTCGCCAATAGGCGGTTTCGTTCGCAGCAGTACCTATGACCTCAGCCTCGGGGATCTCGTTTCGTACTATACCTTCAGTGCCTTTGAGCTCGAGGGGCACATCCTCGACAATCATCAACTTAAAGTGTTCCATTGTATCGGGGTAATAAGATTCTTACATGATTATTCTCTACGGTAATACCACAGCTTCGACGATTGGTTGCCTCACCATGATCGCGAATAATTTGTCGGCATAGCAGGAAGTCGATAGTCGACAGCGGAGCAGATAGTTCAACATCAAAGGCGACATAACGCTCGTCTTTAGGCGTAGCACTTACCGTAGTTGGTTTCAATAGTTCAAAAAGATAGCGCACCATATTATCATCGGCCAAGACACGTTGATCATAGAGGTCTATGGGTCGTATGTGCAATTTCACATTCTCTACCTGACCTATGGCCTGACGTATCAATATGCCGTATAGGTCGCGATAGTAAGACGTCACCTCTGATATCGGGCGGATATCATTGGTATCTACCAACTGTCTGATGCGCGACGGATAATACATCGTTTCGTGCTTCAGCGTCGAGAGACAGTTGTCAAGCACGCTGTTGGCAATATGAAGATTGGCATTCTCCAGCTCAGCACGCCGCAGTTCATCGTCGGCCATTTCCAAATCAGCCATTTGCATACGCTCTTTTCTGAAACGCTGATACAGCCGATGACGATAGTACAGCATATAGTAAGCCGGCACAATGAGTACCAAGAGAACCAATAGCAAAATGACAGCAATACGTTTATTCTGGCGTGACTGTTGCATAGTGCGGCAGTAGTCGTCCAACGTAGCGTCGGCACTCATTTCCTTGAACAATTGGGTATATACCTTATTATTGTAGGTATACAAGTTCCACTCGTGTAAAGCCAAAGCAGCAATGGCACTCTCATTGCGGATATCCAATATGATTTGATAGTTTGTCTCAATGCCATCGTGTAACCATTGTATCTCGGCAGGTATGCCACCATTTCCCAATGCTGTCATCAGCAAGGTTCCGTAAGGGCGCTGCAATCGGTAGCCGTCATTCAGGCACTGCCTGCACGAGTCAGCAAAAAGCAAGGTTCGAGCATACGTTCCGTTCACATTTGAAAAATAGGCAGAATCTGCATAGATATGTGCACGAGCCACCAAAGAATCGTTGGCCGTTAATTTGTTTTTTGCCGTCATCGGGATACTACCAAACATCATCAGCCAGCAAAGCATTGCCAACAGTTTACCCTTCGGCAAACGGAAGAAAAAGCGGCTTCCACGGTCTTTCGAGCTCTCAGCCTGTAAGGTACAGACAGAAAACAGCTGACTCATCTTACGGTACTTCTCAATAATGCCTTTACAGTTCATCAGTCCAAAACCATGATTCTGTGACACTTTATGATCAAAGACCTGCGCCAGTTCTTCGTCCGACATTCCACGACCGGTATCGGTTACCGAGACCTCAACATAACTGTCATTATCAGTAGCAGATATCACCACACTGCCACCTTCATCTGTGAACTTACGTGCATTGTCTGCCAAGGTGTTGAGCATAAACAGTGTCAGCACACGATCAGCCTTCACTACAGCCGTAGTGGGTTGCACATCAAGCTGAAGGCCTTTCATACGAAAACTGATGGCACTACGAGAAACAATATCAAAAAGAGACTGCAGCGCAAAGCTCTCAACATGGAGGCTTAATTCACCTTGACGCAATTGTATCCACTGGGTAAGCAGTTCGTTCTGCTCGTTGATATTATCTGTTAATTCACGGATATATGACAATTGGTCGTGATCAATAGCGTAACGGATGCGGTCTATCAAGGGAAGAATACTCATAGCCAACGACACCTTGGCGCGCTGTTCCAAATTCTTACGTTCATTCTTCTCTACTCGCAAGCGGGCTTCAGCGACTTCCTCGTTTTTCTGCTCTAACTGGTCGTCTAACAACGAGTCCTCTTGGTGTTGGCGGTTCAAATGGTTGAAAAGCCACAGCAGGAACAATAATAGTAGGATTGCAACTATCACAGCCAGCATCATCCAATTCAACTGCTTGACGGCATGATCCAAGATTCCTGCACGGGCTTCTAACTCACGATCTTGACGTGTCTGTTCCTGAAGGTCAATATAAATATTGCGGTAATAGTCACTCTGCTGCTTGTTATTCAGAGCTGAATAGGCTACAGACAGCTGCTCACTGATACTCGCTACCAAATCTGGTGCTTGATTGATACGCTGATCCGATAATGCCATATTCAGATAGTTGAGCGCTTGCTGGTATTCACCCTTGGCATGATAGCAAGATGCTAATGAACGATAGGCGCCTGCTATCTGGTAAACATCTCCATACTGCTTAAACAGCTCCAACGACTCATTGGCCAACGTTACCTCATCATTATGTAAAGCCAACGCCTCTAAAGCCTGAGCCTTGAAATATGGATAATTAAATCGGGTAGCAATATTCAAACAACGATTCAGGAAATCAGTCTCTTCTTGATGAATCTCTTCAGGAGTTCCATCATTCAGTACACCTCCAGCACCAACATTATATAGATAATTAAGATATTGTGCTGTATCCTGACGAATAGCTTCCGTGTCGACCTGACGAATAGCTGCAACAGACTGGTGTTCAAGACCAACATAATAATAATAGGTAGAGTTGACAATGGCCATCTCTGATTCTGCATACAGCAAACGACGACGTTGGCGGGACTGCAATTCACCAAGGTCTTCATAGATACGATCTCGGTATATCTGCGCTTTCTCACGGTGTTCGTAAAATGCGCGATTATTGCTTTGGCGTTGACATAGGCGCATCTGCTGCACTTCAGCTATTAGTAATTCAACTTGATTATCGGTCAGCTCGAGGGCCTCGTTTAACTGTCGCTCAGCAGCGGCATATTCCATACGGACAATAGAGACAAACGCAAGGTTGTTCAACGCCTCAGCCTTGCCATCGTCAGCCGTCGACAACTCATAGGCACGACGGGCATATACCTCAGTAGAATCAATGTCACGGTAATGATAGGCATAAGAAATGGAATTCAGCTTGTCCACCACATGCCTATCAGGCGATGAACAAGCTGAAATGAGGACAACAAGTATGAGGTTAAGCGCGAGCTTTAGCCACATAACCGAGTGCCTCCTTGCACTTGTCGGTTACATACTGCCAGTCACCGGCCTTCACCTTGTCAGAGGGGAACAGCTTCGAGCCCATGCCGACACAGAATACGCCAGCCTTGAACCAGCTCTTCAGATTCTCCTCCTCAGGAGCTACACCACCAGTAACCATGATCTTCGACCAAGGCATTGGGGCCTTCAAACCCTTAACCATGTTGGGACCTACAACATCACCGGGGAATACCTTCGTCAGGTCGCAACCCAACTCCTGAGCCTTACCAATCTCGCTGACAGTCATACAACCTGGGCAGTAAGGAACGAGACGACGGTTGCAAATAGGAGCAATGTCGGGATTCAGCAACGGGCCAACCACGAAACAGGCACCCAGCTGAATATACATAGCTGCTGTGGGGGCATCAACAATAGAACCGATACCCAAAGCCAGCTCAGGACACTCCTTGTCGGCCCACTTCACCAGCTCACCAAAAATCTCCTGAGCGAAGTCGCCACGGTTTGTAAACTCAAAAGCACGAACGCCACCTTCATAACAGGCCTTAACCACGTTCTTACAAGTATCCAAATCCTTGTGATAGAATACGGGAACCATACCCGTATCGCCGATTTTCTTCAGTACGGCTATCTTATCAAACTTTGCCATAATTACTCTTTGTATTCACGTTTTAAATATAATCTACAATCGAATACAGCAACAAGTTCCCAACCTTCCATTCCAAGCTTGTTCAATTTCTTCTCCGTTCCCACGATAGACGAAATTACTTTGTATTCAAACTGTTTCATATAATTTTTTTTGAGTTATCTCTGTACACGTCCGTTAGCATTGCCACCGGCCAGACTTTCCACCTCGTCAACACCTACCAGGTTGAAGTCACCATTGATTGTATGCTTCAAAGCAGAAGCAGCTACAGCAAACTCAAGGGCTTCACCCTGGGTCGGTTTGGTCAGCAGACCATGAATCAAACCACCTGAGAATGAGTCTCCACCACCTACGCGGTCGATGATCGGATTAATCTCGTAACGCTTTGACTGATAGAACTCCTTACCATCGTAAATCAGAGCCTTCCAACCATTGAAAGTAGCGCTATAACTCTCACGCAGTGTAGAAACGACATACTTGAAACCAAACTCCTTCATCATCTGCTTGAAGATGCCCTCGTAACCGGCAGCATCCGTCTGACCACCCTCAACATCAGCATCGGGCTTGAAACCAAGACAGAGTTCAGCGTCTTCCTCATTGCCGATACATACATCTACATATTGCATTAGCGGGCGCATGATAGAGATAGCCTTCTCAGAAGTCCACAGCTTCTTGCGGAAGTTCAGGTCGACAGAAACAGTTACCCCATGACGCTTGGCAGCCTCACAAGCAAGCTTCGTCAGTTCAGCAGCCTTATCAGAGATAGCAGGTGTGATACCACTCCAATGGAACCATGCTGCACCTTCCATAATAGCATCGAAGTCAAAATCTTTTGGATCGGCCTCGGCAATGGAGCTATGAGCACGGTCGTAAATCACCTTTGAGGGACGCATAGAAGCACCAGTCTCAGCATAATACAGACCTACGCGGTCACCACCACGAGCAATATACTGGGTGTTTACACCGTAACGGCGGAGTGCATTTACAGCAATCTGACCAATTTCGTGCTTGGGCAGCTTTGATACGAAGTAAGCCTCGTGACCATAGTTTGCCACACTAACAGCTACATTAGCCTCACCACCACCGGGGATGATACGGAAAGACTCACTCTGGATGAAACGATCGTTGCCCATGGGCGACAGGCGGAGCATAATCTCACCTAATGTTACAATTTTTGCCATTTGTTTTAGTATTATAAATAAAGAGAATTAATTATGTTGCAAAGTTACGACAATTTTTCCGAACAACCAAGAAAACAACAAAAATAATCGTGAAATATACCGTAAACGTTTAAGTGAACAAAAATATCACAGAATTATTCGTGATATCATTATTTTTTATTACCTTTGCAGGGACTATGGATATGGGAAAAATCAGAATCAAAGACATTGCCGAACGCGCAGGTGTCAGCGTCGGAACGGTTGACCGTGTATTACACAAACGGCCCAACGTGTCTCCCAAAGCGCTTGAAAAAGTTCAGAAGGCTTTGGAAGAAATGGACTACAAACCAAACATGTATGCCTCAGCGTTAGCCTATAACAAGGCTTACACGTTTTATTGCGTGATACCTAAACACGAGTCGGAAGCCTATTGGGAAGAGGTGGAGGAAGGCGCAGAGACTGCTTGTGACCGTTTCCGTGACTTCCGTGTATCACACAAAATCATGTATTATAACCGTTTTTCGACTGAGACCTTTGCAAAGGTGATGTCCGATGTACTGAAGCAGTCGCCTGATGGTGTAATTGTGGTCCCATCAAAGTTGGACGTTACCCAAAAATACACAAGCATAATGCACGAGCAGAATATTCCTTTTATTCTCCTTGACTCATATATGCCTGATTTGAAACCTCTATCATTCTTCGGTCAAGACTCTTTCTGTAGTGGCTATTACGCTGCTCGTATGCTGATGATGATGGCACCACGTGAGAAAGAAATCATGCTGATGAAACAAATGCGAAACGGGAATGTGGCCTCCAAGCAGCAGGAAAACCGTGAAACAGGTTTCCGCCACTATATGCACGACCACTTCCCTCACGTTGTCATCCATGAGGTAAACCTGTCGCTGGACGAAAAACGCGAGAACTATGATGCGATACTTGAACGTTTCTTTAACAGCCATCCATTGGTTCACCATTGCATTACATTCAACTCGAAAGCCCATTTAGTAGGTGAATACCTTTTGAAAAGCAACCGACGCAATATCCAGATTATGGGATACGACATGGTACCCAAGAATGCTGAATGTGTCCGCCAAGGCAGTATCTCATTTCTCATTGCTCAGCATGCCTTCATGCAGGGCTATGCCTGTATCGATACGCTCTTCAATGCCATTGTCCTAAAGAAGGAAGTTGAGCCTGTCAACTACATGCCCATTGAACTGCTGTCGAAAGAGAATATTGACTTTTATCGCCGTAAGAATATCGGATAAACCAAACAATAAAACAAATCATTTATGGAACAAGCTACATTTCTGAAAATTAATCCTGCCGACTCTGTTGTGGTATGTCTGGCACCAAAGAAAAAGGGTGACATCATCAGCGTCGACGGCCAACAGATTACCGTTAATCAAGACACGCCTGCCGGCCACAAAGTACTAATAAAAAATGTCAAGCAAGGCGAGAACATCATCAAGTACGGCTACCCCATCGGTCATGCCCGTGAGGAACTGAAAGCTGGCGATTGGGTAAATGAGAACAATCTCAAGACCAACCTTAGCGGGACTCTTGAATACACATATCGTCCTGTAAACGAATCGCTTAAGATTAAAAACGACAACCGTACCTTTAAGGGTTATGTTCGTAAGAACGGCGACGTTGGTGTGCGCAATGAGATATGGATTGTACCTACCGTAGGCTGCGTCAATGGCATTGCCGAACGACTAGCCAATCAGCTTCGCAAGGAGACTGGTGAGGAGGATATTGATGCCATCTGGACGTGGCACCAC
>Ga0310695_10004819_pt1 | contig 24325 bp, 12 predicted proteins | sample RumenRJG_04DNA_FD_203882 | JGI IMG/M metagenome (GOLD analysis project Ga0310695, IMG submission 203882) | Bovine rumen microbial communities from Lethbridge, Alberta, Canada - RJG_04 (v2) (version 2) | ecosystem: Host-associated > Mammals > Digestive system > Stomach > Rumen | place: Canada...
CTCACGCAGATTATCACAGATTTGGAAAGATAATATTATTCTGTGTGTTCTGTGTATTCTGTGTGAGATTAAGAAAACAACTCAAACAACTTCAACAACTCATATTATGCTGATAACTTTTTGGGAAGACAACACGGACAACGAGAACAATAATTTCATCTTGACAATCTGTTTAGTCTTGTCTACATCAATAAATTGTCTGTATTGTTCATATTGTCTTCTAAACCAAAAAAATCAGTGTAAATCTGTGTGAATCTGTGTGCAAAAGTCAGCCACTCTGAGCCTCCCCCTCTTCAGGGGGGAATGAGGGGGGCTTGGGGGGACTGAGGGGGCTCCCTAGCAAGCCGCAAGGCCCAAAAAGTCTCTGCTGGGGTGGCATGAGCGGATTTTGTTATTTTTTGAGAAGTCTGTTCAATCGCCTGTGCGCGAATTGAAATACTTTTGCGATGCCAAAAAAACGTCATTTTTCACTCCTAACGAACAAAACTCATTCATGACGATGAAAAGCTATAAACAACTCACGCTCGTCTGTGCTGCTCTGCTGGCCATGGCTTGTCCGAGTATGGCGCCAGCCATCCAGGTCACTCATGGCAAGTGGTCGGTGACACTTGACGACGCCACCCAGATGGTGGCATTGACCCGCGACGGCAAGAGTGTGCTGCATGATGTGACGGCACGCTTCAAGTTCAACCAGAACATCTATCAGACGGCGGGCTATGGCACTGCCACGGTGGCACAGTCCGACTTCAGCAATGCTGTTGGCTCGGGCAAGCTGGTGACCATCACCTACCAGAATGGCAGTCTGCCCAACGTTGAGCAGAAGTTTTACCTGTTTGCCGACCGCGACTATCTGCTCACCGATGTCACGTTGTCGATGCCCGATGGTGGCAATCTGGCTTCAAACTACATCTGCCCCGTCTTCAGCGAGGCCAACAACTTGTTTTTGCCGCAAGACGTGACCAACCGGTTTCTCACAGTTCCCTACGACAACGACGGCTTTGTCACCTATGGCTCGTGGCCGCTGAGTCGTGCCACCAACCCCGGCTCGACGGCCTCGGGACGATTTGCCCGCGACAGCATCTCGTTTGAGGTCACTGCCATCTTCAATGGTGTGACTCAGGAGGGCATGGTCATCGGGTCGGTGACCCACGACACGTGGAAGTCGGCCATTCGCTTGACGGGCAGCCCGCTCTCGCAGGGTCACTTGTCGCGGCTGGAGTGCTTCAGCGGTGTGACCCATGCCGCCACGCGCGACGAGCGCAATGGCGTGCTGCAGCCTCATGGTGCGGTCAAGGGCACACGTGTGAGCTCGGCACTGATGATGGTGGGACTCTTCGATGACTGGCGCACCGGCTTGGAGACCTTCGGCGAGGTCAATGCAGCCATCACGCCGCCGCATCCTTGCGAGCGCACCTCAATCTGGGGCTGGAACAGCTGGGGAGGCATGGAGAAGCACTGCAACTACGAGGGTGCCCTGTCGGTGTCAGATTTCATCAAGGAGAATATGCAGGACAAGGCCCACTTCGCTCAGGACAATGTTATCTACATCGGTCTGGATGCTTGGGACAACATGAACTGGGACGAGCGCAAGCGCTTTGTCGAGCATTGTCACGCCAATGGACAGGAGGCTGGTGCCTACTGGACGCCTTGGAGCGACTGGGTGGGTAGCGAGAGCACTGCCCTCGATGGCAACAACGGATACACCTATGGCGACGCGGTGATGCGCATCGGTGGACGCCCGATTGGCGCCCTCGACCCAACAGCGCCCGCCACGATGAGCTATGTCAACTGGTACTGTGAGAAATTCCTGCAGAGCGGATTCAAGTACCTCAAGCTCGACTTCCTGAACGTGGGCACCCACGAGGCCGACCGCTACTACCGCGACGACATCACCACAGGCACGCAAGCCTATAACTATGGCATGAACTACCTGCGTGAGCGCTTGGGCGACAGCATCATCATCGACCTGTCCATCTCACCGCTGTTCCCCTATCAGGCAGCCGACGCACGCCGCATCAGCTGCGATGCATGGGGCGAGATGTGGCACACAAGCTACATGATGAACAGCTTCTCGTTTGGCTGGTGGCTTGACCGTGTCTATAGCTTTAACGACCCTGACCACCTGTGCATGGGCAACCGCAGCGAGGCCGAGAACATCTCGCGCATGACCACTGCTGTGGTCACCGGATATTGCATCCTGGGCGACAACCTCAGCACCAAGGGCAGCTATGTAGGCACCACCGTATCGCAGCAGAAGGCCAAGAAATTCACTGCCTATGAGCGCATCAATGACCTGATTGCGATGCACCTCAAGTTCCGCCCGGCCTACGGGCACCGCCTGTTCGGGGTCAACAACTCGATTGACCTGTTCTCGGCCGAGGCCGATGACTCGTGGGTCGTAGTGCACTTCAACTATGGTGCAGGCAACAAGGATGTGGCTCTGGACCTCTCGACACTGGGCATCGATGCCTCGACTATCGACACTGCCCGCAGCCTGGAGTGCTGGTCGGGCGAGGCTGTGAATCTGTCGGATGGTACACTCAACTATAACTCGCCCAATGACATGGCGCGCGTGTTCCGTCTTTATAAGAAATAATTTAACTTTCTAAAGGAGCTTTCTTTCAGTAGTAAAGTAGTAATGTAGTAAAGCCATTACATGATTGTGGCTGTTCACACGGCACCGACATCCCTACTGCCACAACATTGTGACGTCTTAACTCCCTTTAACTACTTAACTACTAAGTAAAAAGCTTTTTAAATAGCTAAAAACTAAGAACTCGAAACTAAAAACTAAAATATGAACAGATTTAAAACAATCAGGTTGGCAGCAGGCATGATGGCCATGCTGCTGCTACCATGCTTCAGCGCTTGCGAGAGCGAGAAGGAAAATGGCTATGAGCCCTATGATCCGGGCAAAGCCATCACGCTGACCAGTTTCTATCCCGACTCGGGCGGTGTGGCCACCAAGGTCATCCTCAACGGCGAGAACTTCGGTACTGATGCCAAGAACATCAAGGTCTTCTTCAACGACAAGGAGGCCGCCGTCATCGAGGCCATCGGCAACAAGATCTATGCCATCTGTCCCCGCAAGCCGGGCGAGGGCGACGAGAACAACATCGTCAAGTGCAGGGTGCGTGTGCAGGTGGGCGACAAGAGCGTGGAGTATCCCGACCCGTTCACCTACAAGATTCAGACCGTGGTCACCACCGTGTGTGGCATCGTGGGCGCTCCCGACGATGTGGTCACCGGCAACCTGGCGCAGACCTCGATGCCCTATGTGACCTATCTGGCGGTGGACAAGGACAACAACATCATCGCCAGCCTGCGCAATCGCAACAATTACTATCACGAAAACAAGGTGATTCTGGTCAACGAGGACGAGGATGTGAGCCGGCTGCTGATCCCCGACTCGGGAGCACCGCTCAACCAGCCCTGTATGCTCGACGACGGCAAGACGGTCTATATCCCCACCGACAATGGGTTGGAGTACTGGACCATGTCGAGCGACAACATGTGGAGCCCCATCAAGCAAGCCATGAAGCCCAACACGGGCGAGACGCTGACCATCGACTACAAGCACTCGTTTGCCATGTGCACCGAGGACGGATTCATGTATATCCGCGCCAAGAACGGCATCCTCTATCGTGTCAACCCCGAGACGGGACTAACCAACCAGGTGAGCAGCGGACTGATGAGCGGCAGCGACTCATACATGGCTTTCAGCCGCAAGAACCCCAACATGCTCTATCTGGCCTACACCAACAACCACTGCGTCTACACCTACAACATCCGCACCGGTGAGCACAAGCTGCTGGCGGGCATCTCGGGCCAGGCAGGATATATCGACGGCAATGGCGCCGCCGCCATGTTCAGCGAGCCTCGTCAGCTCATCCTCGACGACAACGACGACATGTACATCGCCGACACCAACAACCACTGCATCCGCAAGGTCACCAGCGATGGCAAGGTGAGCACCGTCATCGGCCAGCCCGGCAAGTCGGGCTACCAGGACGGCAGCCCCGAGGACGCACTGTTCAACCGTCCCTTCGGCATGTGCATCAACAACGACGGCATCCTCTATATCGCCGACTATGAGAACCAGTGTATCCGCCGTCTGGCAATTGAATAAGGTAAATTAGACTAAATGACAATATGAAAAAGGTATTACTCCTCATCATGCTGCTGGCCGGCTCATTGGCGGCAATGGCGCAGCAACTGACGGTGTCAGGTACTGTCACCGACGAGACTGGCGAGACATTTCCCGGCGTGGTAGTCTTTGCCAAGGACCGCCCCGGTGGCGGAACCGCCACCGATGCCGATGGCAAGTTTACGATCAAGGTCAGCAAGAACGACGTTCTCGTGTTCTCGTCCATCGGCTATGAGAAGCAAGAGATTGCCATCACCAAGGACGAGCCCGCGTTGCTAGTGCAGATGGCCACCAGCTCGACCATGCTTCAGGAGACGGTGGTCGTGGGTCTGGGTACACAGCGCAAAATCAGCACTGTGGGCGCCATCACCGCTGTCAACACCAAGGACCTGCAAGTGCCGGCCACCAACATCCAGAACATGCTGGGTGGCCGTGTGCCAGGTGTCATCTCTATTCAGCGCAGCGGTGAGCCGGGCAAGAACATCTCGGAATTCTGGGTGCGCGGCATCGGCACCTTCGGTGCCAACAGCAGTGCACTGGTGCTCATCGACGGCCTGGAGGGCAACCTGAGCGAGATTGACCCGGCTGATATCGAGTCGTTCTCGGTGCTCAAGGATGCCTCGGCCACGGCAGTCTATGGTGTGCGTGGCGCTAACGGCGTGGTGCTCGTCACCACCAAGCGCGGTACGCAAGACCGCCTGCAAATCACCGGACGCGCCAACTTCACCCTGTCGCACCTGGTGAACATGCCCGACTATCTGAACTCATACGAGTATGCCAAGCTCGCCAATGAGGCACGCGCCGTGCGCGGCAACGCCCCGCTCTACAGCGACATCGAGCTTGACATCATCAAGTATCACCTTGACCCCGACCTCTATCCCGATGTCAACTGGCAACATGAGGTGCTTCACAAAAACTCGCTGGCGCAGAGCTACTTTATCAACGCTCGCGGCGGTGGCTCGCTGGCTCGCTACTATCTGAGCCTGGGCACTAGCTATGAGAGCGCGGCCTATCGCCAGGATAAGTCTTCGAAGTACTCGACCGCCGTGGGCTACCGCACACTCAACTATCGCGCCAACCTCGACATCAATCTGACCAAGACGACGCAACTCTACTTTGGTGCCGACGGTTTCGTGTCGATCAAGAAAGAGCCGGGCAACAACAACACCGACGCTCTGTGGGCCACGCAACGCAACCTCACCCCCATCACCATTCCCACGGTCTACTCGACGGGACAACTGCCAGCCTACGGCTCCAACAATGCCTATTCGCCCTACGTCATGCTTAACTACACCGGTATGACCAACATCCGCCACTTCCGCGGCAAGGCCACACTCGAGATCAAGCAGGACCTGGGCATGATTCTCGACGGACTGAAGATTCGCGCACAGGGTGCCTACGACACCTGGTCCAACCTGCGTGAGATTCGCTCCATCCTGCCCGAGATGTATTATGCCTCGACACGCAAGTACACCGGTGAGCTGGGCATCGTCAAACGCGTTGACGCCCAGCCGGCGACCTACAACCACGACGACTCACAATACTACAAGTGGCACGTCGAGTCGACGCTGACCTGGGACAAGGTCATCCACGAGGATCACCGCCTGGGCGCGCTCGTCTATTACTACATGAGCCGCGAGCAGACCATGGACGGCAGCATCGACAGTCGCGACGCCACGCTGCGCTCGATGTATGCCATCCCCATCAGCTACCAGGGCCTATCGGGCCGCATCACCTACGGTTTGAAAGACACCTATTTTATTGACGCCAACTTTGGCTACACCGGTTCGGAGAACTTCCAGGCGGGACACCGCTTCGGCTTCTTCCCCTCGGTGGGACTGGGCTGGGTGCCCACCAGCTACGACTGGGTGCGCCAGAAGATGCCCTGGTTGAGCTTCCTGAAGATTCGTGCATCCTATGGCACGGTGGGCAACGATCGCCTGACCGATGAGCGCTTCCCCTACCTGACGCTGATGCAGGTGTCGGGCGGTGGTGGCGGCTGGGGCAGCACCAGTGGCTACATCACCGAGGAGCGCGTGGGTGCCGACAACCTGCGCTGGGAGCGTGCCAAGAAGGCCGACATCGGCATCGAGGGCAAGCTGTTCAACCAACGGCTGGAGTTTGTGATTGACTTCTTCCGCGACATGCGCGACGGCATCTACCAGCGCCGTTCGCAGATTCCCGGCTACGTCGGCCTGATGCAGATGCCGTTTGGTAACGTGGGCAAGATGAAGAGCTATGGCTCGGACGGCAACATCTCTTATCGCCACAACTTCGGCGAAGACTGGTCGGTGACCGTGCGAGGCAATTTCACCTACTCGGCCAACAAAGTCGAGAACTGGGAGCAGGCCGAGCAACCCTATGACTACCAGAACTACACGGGATATGTCAACAACGCCTTCCGCGGCTACATCGCCCTGGGCCTGTTCCGTGACGAGCAGGACGTGGCGCAGAGCCCACGCCAGACCTTCGGCACCTATATGCCGGGCGACATCAAGTATAAGGATGTGAACGGCGACGGCATCATCGACGAGGACGATAAGGTGCCCCTGTCCTATCCCAACTACCCCAAGCTGATGTATGGATTCGGTTTCGAGGCCCGCTGGAAAGCGCTGACCCTGAGCATGCTCTTCAAGGGCACTGGCAACACCGACTACTACTATGTCAACGGCACGACCCACGGCGAGGGTTACATCCCCTTCTACAACGGCGAGACGGGCAATGTGCTCACCATCGTTGCCGACCCCAAGAACCGCTGGATTCCGGCCAGCTACTCGGGCGACCCGTCGACCGAGAACCCCAACGCGCGCTTCCCGCGTCTGAGCTACGGCCGCAACGAGAACAACACGCAGCTGTCCACGTTCTGGCACACCAATGCCCGCTATGTGCGCTTGCAGGAGATCAACCTGAACTACCACTTCGAGACCTCGGGCTGGCTCAAGCGCGTGGGGCTGAAGTCGGCCGACGCACAGTTTGTCATCTCGAATCTGGCTGTGTGGAGCCCGATGAAGCTGTGGGACCCCGAGCAGGCCGAGTATAACGGCGGTGCCTATCCTATCCCGACCTCATACGCCATTCAGCTCTACCTGAATTTCTAACGAGGAGCAAGAAGCTTTAAGCAATAAGCGAGAATGGATTACTGCAATTTCGCTGAAAGCGATTGATTTAAGTAACCGAGGGTGGAGCGGAGCGACACCCCCGGATAGAAACTAAAATGACAACTATGATAAAGATGAGAAAACTTCTGTGGCTGGTCATCGGCATGATGGCCGTCATCGCCAGCTCGTGCGAGGATTTTTTGGACGTCAGCTCATACTTTGACGACACGCTCAAGTATGACTCGGTCTTCACCACCCGCCAGAATCTGGAGCGATATCTGTGGGGCGCTGCAGGGCAGCTGCCCGACGAGAGTGCCATCTTCGGCAACGATGTGCTGCCGGGAGAGACGGGCACCGACGAGATTTTCACACTCATGACCGAGGACCTGTTCCACGGCAAGGCCCTGACACTGGGGCTGGTCAGTCCCAGCAACCTGCGCGGCATGAATGCCTGGGACCCCTGCTACAAGGTCATCCGCAAGGCCAACACCATCCTCAACCGCATCGATGAGTGCCAGGACATCACCCCGCTGCAGCGGGCCGAAATCCTCGGCTACACACACTTTATGCGCGGATATGCCTACTACATGATTCTCATGAGCTACGGCCCCGCCGTGCTGCTGGGCGATGATGTGATGGACACCAACCGCGATGCCGACTACTATGAGCGCGGGCGCGCCACCTACGACGAGACGGTCGACTACATCTGCAGCGAGCTGGAGACTGCAGCCAAGTATATCCCCAACGATGTGCCCATCCTCAACTTTGGCCGTCCCACCAAGGGTGCCGCCTATGCCATCATTGCCCGTGTGCGCCTGCATGCGGCAAGTCCGGCATTTAACGGTGGGGCTGCAGCTCGCCGCTACTTCGGCTCGTGGACACGGTCGACCGATGGCGCACAGTATGTCTCGCAGAACTATGACGAGCACAAGTGGGCCCTGGCCGCAGCTGCATGCAAGCGTGTGATCGACATGAACCGCTACCAGCTGCACACGGTCGAGCGCGTGGCCACATCGGTGGGCGACGCGACCGATGTCACTGCCCCGCTGCCCGAGACCGTGAGCGCACTGGACTTCCCATACGGGGCTGGAAACATCGACCCCTACAAGTCGTATGCCAATATGTTCAACGGCACAACCTATCCCATCCAGAACAAAGAGCTGATTTGGGGCAAGACCTCAGGGTCAATTCAGGCCTTCACCCAGCAGTCGTTCCCCATCTTCATGAACGGGTTCAACGGCATGTGCTTGACACAGAAGGTGATCGACGAGTATCGCATGGAGGATGGCAAGACCATCGAGGAGGCTCGCAACGCTGGCGAATACAGCGAGACGGGCGTGTCGCGCACATTGCGCTACTTCTCGGGCTATCGCGTGTTGCGTGGAACGAACAATATGTATGTCAACCGCGAGATGCGATTCTATTGCTGTGTGGGCTACAACGGATGCTACTGGCCGGCAACTTCGTGCTCCAACCAGAACTTCCGCCAGCAGACCATCTATTATTATAATGGTGGCAATGCCGGCCGTGACAAAGCCATCCAGGAGCCACGCAACCAGTGCATCACGGGATATGTGCTCAAGAAGTATATCCACCCCGAGGACAACTGGTACAATGGTGACGGCTCGACTCGCACCAGCAAGACGTTCCCCATCATCCGCTATGCCGAGATTCTGTTGTCCTATGCCGAGGCTGTCAACCACTTGACCACCACGCACACGGTGACCATGGAGAGTGGCGAGACCTACACCCTGTCGCGCGGCAGCAACCTGCAGGAGGCGGTCTTCGGATTCAACCAGGTGCGTTTCCGTGCCGGCCAGCCCGCCATCACCGACGAGCAGGCCGCCAGCGAGGAGGAGTTTGACGCACAGATTCGTCACGAGCGCTTCATCGAATTTATGTGCGAGGGACGCCGCTTCTGGGATGTGCGTCGCTGGGGCATCCTCGAGGAGGTGGAGAGCGAACCTATCACGGGTATGAACGTCGAGAGTGACGCCAGCAACTACTATGTGCGCACCATCATCAACCACAGCGACTACCGCAACCGCACGGTCGACCGCAAGATGGTGCTGTTGCCACTGGAGCGCAACGAGGTGCGCAAGTCGCGCTCGCTCGACCAAAACCCAGGATGGTGATAATGTATAATGAATGATGTATAATGAATAATATAGAATGCAGCCAGGCAGCGGACGCGGCACGCCGCGTCCCTACCTGCCTGCTGACTACCCACTACCAGCGCGCAGCGCGGTCTACCAGCAGCGCGGTCTAAAATCTAACAACTAAAAACTAACGTCTAATGAAAAAAATATATATCTATGCCGCGCTCATGTTGCCGCTGCTGCTGACCAGCTGCGACGAGAACGAGCAGTTCCGCGGAGAATTGTACAAGAAGGTCATCTATCTGCTCAGCACCGATGACTACACCTTTGAGTCGGAGCACGACCTGGGCGAGGAGTCGACGGGCTATGTCACCGTCTACTGTGGTGGCACACAGCACATCGACCATGATGTCACTGTCACACTTGAGCCCGACCTGGATGCTGTGGGAGACTACAACTACATGTACTTCGACCTCGACTCATCACGATATGCGCACACGCTCGATGCCAGCCGATTCACCATCGACTCCTACCAGACCGTGTTGCGGGCTGACAGCGAGGACAACTATGCCTTGCTGCCCATCAAGATTCGTCCCGATGGGCTCAGTCCCGATTCGACCTACTTCATCCCGCTGCGCATCCGCTCGGTTAGCGACTTTGAGATTAACTCCGACAAGCAGAAGGTGCTCTACCAGATTGTGCTGCGCAACCGCTATGCCACCATGGCAACGACCACCTACTATCAGGTGACAGGGGTCGAGGATCGTCATCTGGCTGCCGGCGATGTGGCCGGGGGAATCTCGGTGACACGAATCTTTGCACCATTGAGCAAGAACCAGATGCGCTGCTTTGCCGGCACGCACACCTATAATCCGGCCAATGTCACCAAAGACGAGATCAACAAGTATGCCATGACCCTGACCATCAACAGCGACAACTCCATCACCATCACACCCTATGGTGACCTGGAGGTTGAGATGCTGGGTGGGGCACAGGACAACTACTTTGCCGTTGACTCGCGTGACAGATATGTCTTCAATCTGCACTATCGATTCCGCGACACCTTCGGTGGTGAGACGGCATGGGTCGAGATGACTGAAAGTTGCGTACAGCGCAAGTGAGGCTATTTGGGCCAGCGGCCTGCTAGGGAGCCCCCCTCGGTCCCCCCTGAAGAGGGGGAGGAGTCCCCCTAACCCCCTGAAGGGGGAACTGCTGTTGTGGCTGCCACTTTGGATAATCTTGGCGGCGCCTCAGCAAATTGAGCAAGCTTGGGGGGACCGGCCCGATGTTTGCTATTGGCTAAAGGCAAAAGCCAAAGGCTTTTAAAGGGCCAAAAGCAAAAAGCTGAAAGCTTTTTAAAAGGCAAAAAGCCAAAGGCTTTTTACTTAGTAGTTAAGTAGTTAAAGGGAGTTAAGATGATACTTTTTTTAGTAGTTAACTCCTGACAAGAAGCAACAAGACATCCGTCTTAATTACTTTAACTCCTTTAACTACTGAAAAAAGTCTAACGTCTAATGTCTAACGTCTAAATGAAGATGACAAACGTGAGCAGATTATTGAGCATCATGCTGGCGCTGATGGCACTGACAGCCGTTGGAGCAACCAGAGGACTGGTTGACTATGTCAACCCCTATATGGGCAACATCAGTCATCTGCTCAAACCTACTTATCCCACTGTGCACCTGCCCTATGGCATGCTCCGCTTCTATCCCAACCGGGCAAGTCATGTCGAGAGCATGGTCGGCGGGTTGCCACTGATTGTGGTCAATCACCGCGAGAACACGTGCTTCACACTCTCGGCAACACAAGTGGCCGATGGACAGTTGCATCGGGTGATGCGCACCGACTACGACAACGAGCTGATCACTCCCTATTATTACCGTTCGGACCTGGATGAGCAACGTGTGGTGGCCGAATTGTCGCCCATGCAGCACAGTGCAGTCGTCAGGCTGCAGTTCATCGAGGCTCAACCAGGGTTTGTTATCCTCGAGGCAGGCAATGGCGACCTCAAGGTGAGCGGACGTCAGGTCGAGGGCTATCAGAACACATGGGGTGGGGTGAAGGTGTATCTCTACGCCGAGTTTGAGCAGGCACCACAGGCAGCTGGCATGCTGCGCGATCATCATCTCGACGCGATGTTTGCCCGCTCACAGGGCGAACACGCTGCACTGGCGTTGCGCTTTGCAGGCCGACAGACGGTGGTTATGCGATATGCCGTGTCCTATATCAGTGTCGACCAGGCTCGTGCCAACTATCAGGCCGAGGTGGCCGGGCAGTCGCTGGAGAAGGTTGTGCAGTATGGTCGCAACCTGTGGAACCAGGAACTGGGCCGAATCGAGGTGGATGGAGGAACCGAGGACGACAAGGCGGTGTTCTACACCTCGCTCTACCGCTGCCTCGAGCGCCCAGTGTGCATCAGCGAGCAGGGACGATACTTCTGCCCGGCCGACCACCAGGTGCACAGCGATGAGGGGCACCCGTTCTACACCGACGACTGGTTGTGGGACACCTATCGGGCCACTCATCCGCTCAGGGTGATCATCGACCCGGAGCGCGAGGCCGACATCATCCTGTCGCTGCTGCGCACGGCTGAGCACGATGGACGGCACTGGTTCCCCACCTTCCCTGCCGTGACGGGCGACTCGCGACGCATGAATTGCAACCATGGCGTGGCTATCATTGCCGATGCCTGGGCCAAGGGGTTGCAACGATTTGACTTGGCTAAGGCCTATGACTACTGCCGCCGAGGCATTGAGGAGAAGACACTGGCTCCGTGGTCGTCGCACGAGGCCACATGGCTCGACACCTTCTATCGCGACCATGGTTACATCCCCGCCCTGCATCCTGGCGAGCAGGAGACTGTGCCGGGTGTCAATGGCTGGGAAAAACGTCAGGCTGTGGCCGTCACCCTGGGCACGAGCTACGACCAGTGGTGCCTGTCGCAGATAGCCGAGGCACTGGGGCGCAGCGACGAGGCGCGACACTACCTGCAATGCTCCTACAACTATCGTAACCTATTTAACCCCACAACGGCATTTTTCCATCCCAAAGACAAGGACGGAAAGTGGATTGAGCCGTTTGACTACAAGTTTGCCGGTGGCATCGGGGCAAGGGACTACTACGATGAGAACAACGGATGGACCTACCGATGGGACGTCCAGCACAATCCTGCCGACCTGATGGCGCTGATGGGAGGGCGTGAGGCCATGGTGCGCAACCTGGACCAGACGTTCAACGAGTGGCTGGGCACTGAGCGCTACAACTTCTATCACCAGCTGCCCGACCAGACGGGCAACGTGGGGCAGTTCACCATGGGCAATGAGCCCTCGATGCACATACCCTACCTCTACAACTACGCCGGACAGCCGTGGAAGACGCAGAAGCGTGTGCGTGACCTCATCCATCAGTGGTTTCGCAACGACCTGATGGGCGTGCCGGGCGATGAGGATGGCGGTGGCCTCTCGGGCTTCGTGGTGTTCTCGATGATGGGATTCTATCCCGTCACGCCAGGTCTGCCAGTCTATAACCTGGGCAGCCCGTTCTTCACCAGCATCCGCATCCACCTGCCTCACGGCAAGACGGTGGCCATCAACGCCCCGCAGTGCAGCGAGCAGGCCAAGTATATCGTGGGAGCCACTGTCAACGGCACGCGCCACGACCGCCCATGGTTTAGCCACGACGACATCGCCCGCGGTGCCACCATCGTGCTGAACATGAGCGAGCGCCACACCCTGTGGGGCAGCAATGCCAGCGCCACACCACCGTCTGCAGCGTCCTGCCCACAACCCTGACACCAAAACATCAGACATTTATGCTATGAGTATCAACCGACTTTTTCTTGCCCCACTGATTGCCTGCGTGGCACTGCATGCCACGGCGCTGGATGTGCAATGGACCAGCAGCACCGACCAGGCGCGATGGATCACGCGCACCGACCTGACGGTCACCCCCTTTGACCAGGACGAGGTGAACGATGTGATGATCACGCACTACAAGGAGCAGCAGATGCTGGGCTTCGGAGGATGCTTCGGCGAGCTCGGGTGGGATGCCCTGCAGCTGCTGGACGCGTCCACTAGGCACGAGGTGCTGCACCAACTGTTCGACCTGGACGACGGTGTGGGATTCACCTTCTGCCGCACGCCCATTGGTGCCAACGACTTTGCCCGCGACTACTACAGCCTCAACGACCACAAGGACGACTTCAAGATGCGCCATTTCAGCATCGAGCGCGACAAGACCGGGCTGATTCCCTACATCCAGGCCGCCCTGCAGGTCAACCCCAAGCTGCGCCTGTGGGCTTGCCCCTGGACACCGCCCACGTGGATGAAGGTCAACGGACACTATGCCACCAAGGCCGGACAGGACAATGGTTATCCCGGACCCGACATGGTGCACGGCCAGGACCAGTTTATCCTCAAGGACAAGTATCTCAAGGCCTACGCCAACTACTTCTCGAAATATCTGACGGCCTACAAAAACGAGGGCATCAACATCAGCATGATCATGTTCCAGAACGAGCCCTACACCATCAACATCTGGCCCAACTGCTCGTGGTCGCCGCAAGGCACCAAGCTGTTCTTGGGCAAGTACTTGGGGCCGAAGCTCAGGCAGGATCACCCCGATGTGCAGATGTGGTATGGCACAATGAACACCAATAACCTCGACGAGGTGCTGCAGGTGGTTGACGACCCTGCCGTGGCCCGATATATCACAGGCACGGGATTCCAGTGGGAGGGCAAGGACATTGTCAAGCCCATGCGCCGCAAGTATCCGCTGATGCCGCTCATGTGCACCGAGAACGAGTGCGGCAGCGGCACCAACGACTGGGCAGCCGCCGAGCACACCTTCGACATGATCAAGGCTTATGTCAGCGGCGGAGTCAATGCCTATATGTACTTCAACATGGTGCTCAAGGACAAGGGCACCAGCTCGTGGGGATGGGACCAGAACACCCTGGTGGTAGTCAACTCGGCCGACGGCACCGTCACCTATACGCCTGAGTTCTACCTGATGAAGCACCTCAGCCACTATGTCAAACCGCAGGCGGTCAAGCTCAAGACCATGGGCAACGACGAGTCGATGCTGGCCTTCCGCAACCCCGATGGTGGCATCGTGGTGTTTGTCGCCAACAAGCAGTCCCATGCCCGCAAGATGAAGATTGCCGCCGAGGGCCATGTGATTCATGCCCAGCTCGAGGCACATTCGTTTAACACCTTTACCATCAAGTGACATGCTGAAACAGACACTCATCATCGCACTGTCACTGGCGGCCACGCCAGTGACACAGGCTGTCGACTGGTACACCTCAACAGCCACCGCCACTTGGCAGCGCGTCAAGAGCCCAAAATGGTCAACCTCAGCCCAGACCGATGTGGTCGCCATATCGACCGACAAGGCCCAGGTCATCGACGGCCTGGGAGGCACATTCAACGAACTGGGCTGGGATGCCCTGTGCGCCCTAGGCCAGACCGCACGCGACCAGGTGATGCACAACCTGTTCGCCCCCGATCAATGCAATTTCTCGTATTGCCGCATTCCCATCGGGGCCAGCGACTTTGCGATGAACTATTACTCGCTGAACGATGTGGCCGATGACCTGGACATGATTAACTTCAGCGTGGACCGCGACAGGCACATCCTCATGCGATATGTCAAGGCGGCACAGCAGGTGCATCCTGGGCTGAAGATATGGGCGTCGCCATGGAGTCCACCGGCATGGATGAAGACCAACAACCACTATGCCAGCTGCTATGACAACGACACGCCCAACCACAACGGGCTGCCACGCGAGCGTGAGCTGGAACTGCCAACAACGGGGTTCAAAATGCAGCAAGGCTATCTCAAGGCCTATGCGCTCTACTTCGCCAAGTTCTGCCAAGCCTATGAGCGCGAGGGCATACCCATCGCTGCGGTGTGCATCCAGAACGAGCCCTGCTCCACGCAGAAGTATGCCAGTTGCACCTGGCGCCCCGAGGACATGGCCTATTTTGTGGGCAATTTCCTGGGGCCACGCTTTGAGCAGGATGGCATCGACACCGACATCTATTTCGGCACCATCAACCGCGACAACCCGGCATTCACCCGCACCGCACTCGACGACCCCAAGGCCAAGAAATATTGGCGCGGCGTGGGATTTCAGTGGGACGGCAAGGGAGCCATACCAGCCATCAGCAAGGAGTATCCACACCTCAAGATGATGCACACCGAGGCCGAGTGCGGCAACGGCAGCAACGACTGGGCAGCCGCCGAGCACACCTGGTGGCAGATGAGCCACTATCTGCGACACGGCGCCAGCGTGTTCACCTACTGGAACATGATTCTGGACCAGACCGCAACCAGCCCGTGGGGATGGCGACAGAACTCGCTCATCACCATCGACACCGACCGCAAGACAGTGACCTATCACCCCGAATACTACCTGATGAAGCACCTGTGCCACAACGTGCAGCCCGGTGCTCACCGTCTGGTCACACCCATCGACAACGAGCAGGTGCTGGCTTTCTGCAATCCTGATGGACAAGTGGTGATCATGCTTGTCAACCGCAGCGACCGCCAGCAACCGTTGTCGCTCAACTATCAAGGACGCTACTTGAACATCGTCCTACAACCACACTCGTTCAACACCATCACATTTTGACAATGAACAGACTGCAAGCATTCCTCACCACGGCAGCCGTGAGCCTGACTATGGCTATAGCAGCCCAAGCTGCCGACTATGAGCTGTTCCGCGACATGAACGCCCCGATGCACGAGCGCATCATGGACCTGCTGTCACGCATGACTGTCGAGGAGAAAGTAGCCATCATGACCCACAATGCCGAGGCCATCCCGCGCCTGGGCATCGACAAGTATTATCACGGCAACGAGGCGCTGCACGGCATCGTCAGGCCGGGCAAGTTCACCGTATTTCCGCAGGCCATCGCCCTGGCTGCAACATGGAACCCGGCCCTGCTGCAACGCATCACAACCGCCATCAGCGATGAGGCGCGTGGCAAGTGGAACTACTTCAACCTGGGACGTGACCAGCACGACGGCAGCAGTGACCTGCTCACCTTCTGGTCGCCAACCATCAACATGGCGCGTGACCCGCGATGGGGACGCACACCCGAGACCTATGGCGAGGACCCAATGCTCACCAGCAGACTGGGATGCGCCTTTGTGCGTGGGCTGCAGGGCGATGACCCACGATATGTCAAGGTGGTGTCGACACTCAAGCACTTTGCTGCCAACAACGAGGAGCACAACCGTGCCAGCTGCGATGCTGTCATCAGCGAGCGTGACCTGCGCGAGTATTATCTGCCGGCCTTTGAGCACTGTGTCAAGCAGGGCAAGGTGCAGAGCGTGATGAGCGCCTATAATGCGGTGAACCACATCCCCTGCACGGTCAACAGCTATCTGTTGCAGAAGGTGCTGCGCCATGACTGGGGATTTGATGGATATGTGGTGAGCGACTGCAGCGCACCGCAGTGGATGGTGACCCAGCACAAGTATGTGCGGGACTATGAGACCGCGGCTGTGCTGGCCATCAAGGCGGGACTGGACCTGGAGTGCGCTCACGACGTGTATTGCCAGCCATTGCTTGACGCCTACCGGCACTATCGCGTCACCGATGCCGACATCGACTCGGCGGCCTATCACATCTTGCGTGGGCGCATGCGCCTGGGGCTATTTGACGACCCGGCCATGAATCCCTATAACCGCATCAGCCCCGATGTGGTGGGCTGCAAGGAGCACCAGCAGCTGGCGCTGGAGACGGCACGGCAGAGCTTGGTGCTGCTCAAGAACAAGGGCAACATGCTGCCGCTCGACGAGAGGAAGATCAGGTCGATTGGTGTCGTGGGACTCAACGCGGCACGGTGCGAGTTTGGCGACTATAGTGGCACACCGGTCAACGACCCGGTGTCGGTGCTTGAGGGCATCAAGGCACGCGTGGGCAGTCGGGTCAAGGTCAATCATGCACCATGGATATCGATGGCCAACGGCTATGAGCCCATCAACAAGAGCTTCTTTCCCAACGGACTGAAGGCCGAATACTTTGACAATGCTGAGCTGCAGGGCACACCTCGCACACGCGTGGAAGAAGAGCTCTACTACGACCCGGCCAATCAACCACCCGACCCGATGTGGGGCCATGCGCCGATGTCGGTGCGATGGACGGGCGACCTGTGCCCCACGGTCACAGGCGACTATCGCATCACGCTCAAGACCGACGATGGCTGTCGCATGTGGATTGATGGTCGTCAGGTGATTGACGCATGGGTGTCGCGGCCTGCAGCCGAAGACCACGCTGAGGTCAAACTGGAGGCTGGACGCAGCTACCACATCGTCATCGAGTACTTTGACGGCGGTGGCGATGCATTTGCCCGACTCTACTGGCGCGCACCAGCCGTCGAGACCCGTGACCGCATTGCACTCTATGGCGAGGCAGGGCGTGTGGCGCGCGAGAGCGACGTGGTGGTGGCGGTGCTTGGCATCGACAAGAGCATCGAGCGTGAGGGACAAGACCGCTATACACTGGAGTTGCCCGCCGACCAGCGTGAGTTCGTCCAGGAGATTTACAAAATCAACCCCCGCACCGTGGTGGTGCTGGTGGCAGGCAGCTCGCTGGCTATCAACTGGATTGACGAGAACATCCCCGCTATCATCGACGCGTGGTATCCGGGCGAGCAGGGAGGCAACGCTGTGGCCGAGGCACTCTTTGGCGACTATAACCCTGGTGGACGATTGCCACTGACGTTCTACCGTTCGATGGACGACCTGCCTGCATTTGACGACTACTCGCTCACGGGTGGACCGGGGCGCACCTATCAGTACTTCACAGGCAAGCCACTCTATGAGTTCGGCTATGGTCTGAGCTACACCACCTTCCGCTACAGCCGCCTCAACACCCAGGTCACTGACGATGAGGTGCGGGTGAGTTTCGATATCGCCAACACCGGCCGACGCGATGGTGACGAGGTGGCACAGGTCTATGTCCACTATCCCGAGACGGGCACATACATGCCCATCAAGCAGCTGCGGGGATTTGAACGTGTGACCATTGCCCGCGGCAAGAAGCAGACTGTCAATATCACCATCCCGCGCGACGAACTGCGATACTGGGACGAGCATGCGGGACGTTTCGTAACCCCGAGTGGGACTTATGACATCATGGTGGGAAGCTCGTCAGAGCGCATCCACCTGCAGACCACCATCACATTATGAAGCCACTGGTCGCAATCATGACTGCACTGCTGTGTGTCCTTGCCGTCACCGCTGGCGGCAAGGATGCACTTGTGGTCGACAACACCATGCACGACTATGGTGACCTGCTGATCAGCCATGGTGCGCAGAGCTGTCGGTTTGAGTTTGTCAATGTCAGCGACTCGGTCGTCTGCATCCTGGGTGCGCTGACCTCGTGCAATTGCACCACGGTGGACTATCCTCGTGAGGCCATCGAGCCAGGGCAGGGTGGGGCAGTGGTCGTGACCTACGACCCTGTGGGTCGTCCCGAGGGGGAGTTTGAGCGCACCGTGCTGCTCATCCTCAATGGCGAGAGCCGTCGCGTTGTCCTGCGCTTCAAGGGCAATGCCATCGATGACTCAGCCTCATTCTTGCTCCAGCAGCAACTGCCATTGATGCACCATTGAGAACATCACGTCGTGACTCTTTGTTGTCACTATGGGCCCTCACGGGCTTTTTGCTAGTAAGCTGTAAGCAATAAGCAATAAGCAGTAAGCAATAAGCAATAAACTGTAAGCAATAAGCTATAAGCCAAACAGCGGCCGACAGGCCCAAAAAGGATGCCGTCCCTACTACTGCCATATTTTTTTTGCGTACTTTAAAGAAAACAACTTAAACAACTAAAACAATTTTGATGGCCTTTGGTGGTTTTGGTGGCAGATGTTTTCCACCAAAGCCGTCAAATCTCGTCAAACTTCATCAAATATATTTTTTGGCGTACTTTAAAGAAAACAACTTAAACAACTTTTTTTTGAAGACAACACGGACAACGAGAACAATAATTTCATCTTGACAACACAGGGGTTCCGCTAACGCTCCACCCCTGCCTATATTCTTGCCGCCCCTAGCGGGGCTCTCAGCCACTCTGAGCTTCCCCCTCTTTAGGGGGGATTGAGGGGGGCTTCACCGGGGGGCTTCACAGGGGACAACTGGTATATAACTCCTTTTTTTTGTTGATTGTGTGCAAACGTTTGCACGCTATAAAAAGCATTGAACAACACTCGGGTGTGACAAGTTTTTGCTAAGTTATGTAAATTTGTGGTCTAAACCTGATTACAAATCATCATTAGAATAACAGCAATGAAGACAAAACCGAACCTTAGCTTTATGAATCTGTGGAACATCAGTTTCGGATTCTTCGGCGTACAGATTGCCTATGCGCTGCAGAGTGCCAACATCAGCCGCATCTTTGCCACACTGGGCGCCGACCCGCACAACCTAAGCTACTTCTGGATTCTGCCACCGCTCATGGGCATGGTGGTGCAGCCGCTGGTGGGACTGTTCAGCGACAAGACGTGGACCCGCTTCGGCCGCCGCATCCCCTATCTGTTTGTAGGTGCGGCAGTGGCCGTGATTGTGATGTGCTTGCTGCCCAACGCCGGCTCGCTGGGACTGGCGGTGTCGAGCGCCATGACATTCGGGCTGATCTCGCTGATGTTCCTCGACACAAGCATCAACATGGCCATGCAGCCCTTCAAGATGATGGTGGGCGACATGGTCAACGAGGAGCAGAAGGCCAAGGCCTATAGCATCCAGTCGTTTCTGTGCAACGCCGGCTCGCTGGCAGGATACATCTTCCCCTTCTTGTTTGCCGCCATCGGCATCGCCAACACTGCGCCTGAGGGCGAGATTCCGCAGTCGGTCAAGTGGTCGTTCTATGTGGGTGCGGCCATCCTGATCTTGTGCGTGATCTACACCACCGCCAAGGTCAAGGAATATACCCCCGACGAGATGGCACAGTTCCAGGCGGCCGCCGTCGAGGAGCAGCATGCCGCTGAGGAGGCAGGTGGCACCAAGAACCGCGCACTCAAGGTGTTCGTCCAGGTGGGCATCGTGCAATTCTTCTGCTGGGCTGCGTTCATGTATATGTGGACCTACACCAACGGCACCATCGCCGACACAGTGTGGCACTCGCCCGACCCCGCCAGCCAGGGCTATCAGGACGCTGGCGACTGGGTGGGCATCTTGTTTGCCGTGCAGGCCATCGGCAGTGTGCTGTGGGCTGTGGTGCTGCCGCGGTTCAAGAGCATCAAGCTAGCCTATGCGCTCAGCTTGCTCATCGGCGGCATCGGCTTCTTGATGGTGCCCTTCATCGGCGACAAGTATGTGCTGTTCTTGCCCTACTTCCTCATCGGCTTTGCATGGGCTGCGATGCTGGCCATGCCGTTCACACTGGTGACCAATGCACTGGAGGGATCGAAGTATATGGGCACGTTCTTGGGCCTGTTCAACTGCACAATCTGCATCCCACAGATTGTGGCCGCTGCGCTGGGTGGCGTGTTGTTGGCCGCACTGGGCAGTGTGCAGGGCAACATGCTCATGCTGGCAGGAGTGCTGCTCATCGCGGGCACCGCAGCTGTGTTCGTCATACAAGATAAAAAATAGGGAGCTGAAAAGAAAACAACTTAAACAACTTTTTTTTGAAGACAACACGGACAACGAGAACAATAATTTCATCTTGACAACACAGGGGTTCGGCTAACGCTCCACCCCTGCCTATATTCTTGCCGCCCCTAGCGGGGCTCTCAGCCACTTTGTACACCCCCCTTTAGGGGGGCTTGGGGGGACCGAGGGAGCTTCACGGGGGGACCGAGGGGGGCTCCCTAGCGGGCAACTGATATATAGCTACCAAAAAATAAGCACAACGATATGAAACTGAAATTTAGGCTGGATTATCGCACACAGTATGGCGAGAATCTGGTGTTGAACCAAATCACAGGCGGCGACCAGGTGCAGCAGCATGCCATGCGCACCACCGACGGGCGCACCTGGAAGTGTGAACTGGAGCTGGCCACCAAGCCACGGTCGTTGGACTACTACTACAGCGTGGTGCGCGATGGGCATGTGGCGCGTCACGAGTGGACTGTGGTGCCACACCGCCTGGACTTGAATGCCAGCAAGGGGCAGAAGCAGACGGCCTATGACCGATGGTATGACCTGCCCGAGGATTCCTATCTCTACAGCTCGGCCATGACCGACTGTGTGGCTAGGCGAGACCTGGGCGAGCTGGCCGACACCACCTACTCGATGACCGTGCAGCTGAAGGTGCGCGCACCGCAACTGCGACGGGGCGAGCGTCTGGCCGTGGTGGGCAGTGGAGCGCTGCTGGGCGACTGGGACATCCGTCAGGCAGTGCCCATGACCGAACACCTGTGCAACGAGTGGGTCGTGTCGCTCGATGTGGTGAAGTTGCGCTCGCAGTTCATCGAGTTTAAGTTTGTCATCCTCGGCGACGATGCGCCGGGCATCTGGGAGAATGGAGACAACCGCACCGTGGTGCTGCCAGCCATGCGGGCTGGCGACGTGGTGACCTATGAGTTGCAGCAGGCCTACTTTGCACTGCCACCGGTCAAGATTGCCGGCACAGTGGTCCCAATCTTCTCGCTGCGCAGCCAGCACAGCTTCGGGGTGGGCGACTTCGGCGACCTCAAGCGCATGATCGACTGGGTGGCCATGACAGGGCAGCGTGCCCTGCAGGTGCTGCCCATCAACGACTCGACCATCACACACACCTGGCAGGACAGTTACCCCTACAACAGCATCAGCATCTATGCCTTGCACCCGCAGTATTGCGACCTGGGCCAGCTGCCGCCACTGGCCGACAAGGCGCGTGCCCAGCACTATGAGGCCCTGCGCAAGGAACTGAATGCCCTGCCGCAGATTGACTATGAGCGCGTCAACGAGGCCAAACTCAGTTATCTGCGAGAGATATTTGCCCAGGAGGGGACCGAGGTGCTGCACAGCGATGACTTCAAGGCATTCTTCAAGGCCAACAAAGACTGGCTGGTACCCTATGCGGCATTCTGCCACTACCGCGACCTCTATGGCACGGCATGCTTCAACGACTGGCCCGACCACCACACCCTCGAGGAGCATGAGATTGCTGCCATGAGCAACGGCCGCACGCGCATCTATCGCGAGGTGTCGTTCTGGTACTTCGTCCAGTACTGCCTGGACCGTCAGATGCGCAGCGCACACGACTATGCCCGCAGCCGGCAAGTGATTCTCAAGGGCGACATCCCCATCGGCATCAGCCGCGACGGGGTCGAGGCATGGGTCGAGCCGCGCTACTTCAACCTCAACGGGCAGGCCGGTGCACCACCCGATGCCTTCTCGGCCAACGGACAGAACTGGGGATTCCCCACCTATGACTGGGACGCCATGCTGGCCGACGGATGCTCGTGGTGGGTCAAGCGATTCCGCAAGATGTCGCAATACTTTGATGCCTATCGCATCGACCATGTGCTGGGATTCTTCCGCATCTGGGAGATTCCCATCGATGCTGTGCACGGACTGCTGGGGCAGTTCTCACCCTCGCAGGGCATGAGTGCCGACGAGATTCGCAGCTACGGGCTGAACTTCCAGGAGGAGCTGATGACACGCCCCTTCATCGCCGACTGGGTGCTGGACCGCATCTTCGGCCCGCATGCACAGGAGGTGCGTGAGCGCTATGTCGTGCATGAGCATGACGACATCTACAGGATGCGCCCCGAGTTTGACACGCAGCGCAAAGTGGAAAAAGCTTTTGCCGGGCGTACCGACGACGAGGACATCTGGATTCGTGACGGGCTCTATGCCCTGATCAGCAATGTACTGTTTGTGCGTGACCGTAAGGATCCAAATCTCTATCACCCGCGCATCGCCGTGCAGAACGACTTGGTCTATGAGACACTCTACGAGGGTGACAAGCAGGCATTTAACCGACTCTACAACGACTACTTCTATCGCCGCAACAACGACTTCTGGTATCACGAGGCGATGAAGAAACTGCCGCGACTGGTCGAGGCCACACGCATGCTGGTCTGTGCCGAAGATTTGGGCATGGTGCCCGACTGTGTGCCCTGGGTAATGAACGACTTGCGCATCCTCAGCCTCGAGATTCAGTCGATGCCCAAGGACGACAAACTTGTCTTTGGCAACCTCAACAACAATCCCTACCGCTCGGTGGCTACCATCTCGACCCACGACATGAGCACACTGCGACAGTGGTGGGACGAAGACTGGGAGCGCGCACAGCGATACTACAACACCGTGCTCTGGCGAGGCGATGCCGCACCGCACCCCATGCCCGGATGGCTGGCTCGCGACATCGTGGCCAATCACCTGGGGTGCCCCTCGATGCTGTGCCTGCTCTCGTTGCAAGACTGGCTGGCCATCGATGAGACATTGCGGCTGCCCGATGCTGCTGGCGAGCGCATCAACATTCCTGCCAATCCCCGCCACTACTGGCGATGGCGCATGCACATGACCATCGAGCAACTCATGCAGGCCGACGCGTTCAACGTCAAGGTGCGCGAGCTGGTGCACAATGCCGGACGATGATTGCATGAACTCGGAGTTCTCGGAAATCTCAGAATTCTCGGAGAACTCTGAGACTCCGAAAACTCCGAGAAACAAAAACTAAAAAACGAGAGAATGAGACATTACATATTACTGATGTTGGCCATGTTGATGATGTTGCCCGCCTCGGCGCAGATGATGCCTTCGTTGGCCGATGAGCCCAAGTTCCACGACCATGAGGTCAAGTATTCGAAGAAGAAGACCAGCTTCCAGCTCATGACCGACACCGACGCCCAGGAGGTAAAAATCAATATCTATGACACAGCGTTGGGAGGCTCGCCAATCAGGACAGAGACCATGATCAAGCTCTGCAAGAGTCCTATCATCAACGACAAGTCTTTGTTGTGGTGCGCCATTATCAATGAAGACCTTAGGGGCAAGTTCTACACCTTTAATGTCAAGCAGAACGACCAGTGGCT
>Ga0310695_10004820_pt1 | contig 24320 bp, 23 predicted proteins | sample RumenRJG_04DNA_FD_203882 | JGI IMG/M metagenome (GOLD analysis project Ga0310695, IMG submission 203882) | Bovine rumen microbial communities from Lethbridge, Alberta, Canada - RJG_04 (v2) (version 2) | ecosystem: Host-associated > Mammals > Digestive system > Stomach > Rumen | place: Canada...
GCTTGTCGCACTTGCTCTTGGTACGGCTGGCGATCATGATCTCCTCAAATACTTCACTGTTCTGACAGCATTTGTGTACTACTACTGAGGCTACGCCTCCTGCACCTATTATCAACGCTTTTCCCATAGACTTATCCTCCTATTTTGACCCATCGGGGACGGGGTTAGTGGGTCATTTTTTTATTACAATGACCCACTAACCCCGTCCCCAATGGGTCACTTTACTTCAACATATCTAACACATAATTAGGCACTGCAAATGAACCTGCATGTAATGCCGTATTATAATACCTGGTTTTTATCCCAAGAGCTTCCCAGTCCGCATACCTTATATCCCCCACCGGGTGATACTTCTTTGACGCAAAGCCAAAAAGCCAATGGCCCGACGGATAAGTGGGCATATGAAACTGATAAACCAAAGCAATAGGGAAGACACTTGCAATCTTCTCATGGGCATTCTTTGCCGCCTTGGCATCATTTAAGTAGAAGGGACTTTCGTGCTGATTTATCAGGATCCCGTCTTCTCTCAAAGCCTTAAAGCAGTTGCCATAGAACTCCTTGGTAAATAGGCCCTCTCCCGGGCCGAAGGGGTCGGTGGAATCCACTATTATAAGGTCGTATTCGTTCTCCCTGGTGCGGACGTATCGAAGGCCGTCCTGGTAGTAGATGTGAACCCTGGGATCCTCTAATTTGGAGGCGGTAAATGGGAGATATTCCTTGCTTATCTCCACTACCCTCTCGTCTATCTCCACCATATCAATGTGCTCTACGCCCTCATATCTGGTGAGTTCTCTTATGGTACCCCCGTCTCCTGCGCCTATTACCAGCACCCTTTTGATATTCGGGTGTACCGCAAATGCAGGGTGGGTTATCATTTCATGGTAAATGAATTCGTCCTTCTCCGTAAGCATAATGTAGCCGTCTAAGGCAAAGACCCGGCCGAATTCCTTGGAATCAAATATATCTATCTGCTGGTAGCGGCTTTTCTCGTTAACTACCTGGCGGTCTATTTTAATGGAGAATCTTACGTTCTCCGTGTGATTTTCCGTAAACCATAGTTCCATAACGAATCTCCTTGTTTAGTACGCTATACGGATTGTTTCGCAGCTTACCTTATAACTTGTATAAAGTTCATCTGTAAATCCTGGGTTCCGGTCATGAAGCAGCCCTTTTCCTTGGCGTACTTAATGTAGCTGATGATCTCAGCGGTAATGAGCTCTCCCGGAGCAAGAATTGGTATCCCCGGTGGGTAGCACATGGCAAATTCCCCGCAGATCCGTCCCTCACAATCATCCAAGGGTATCATTTCCTTCTCACTGTAAAAGGCCTGCTGAGGCAGGGTGGACACGTGGGGGTTAATATACTCGTGGTCGAACATTCCCCTGGGGTCCTTGCTGTACAATCTCTTTATCTCCGAAAGGGCAGAGATAAGCCGTTCTATCTCCAGATTACGGTCGCCGGCCGTTACGATGGCCAGAATATTTCCTATGTCCCCCAGTTCGATCTGGATGTCATATTCATCCCGGAGGAGGTCATAGACCTCAATGCCTGCAAGTCCTATGTCTCTGGTATATACCGACAGCTTCGTGGCATCAAAATCATGGACTTGAGTTTTATCTATAAGTTCCCTGGAGTAGGCATAATAACCGCCGATACGGTTAATCTCTTCTCTGGCGTACTCTGCGTAATCCAGGGTCTTTGCTATATTCTCTTTCCCGTTAAGGACCATATTCCTTCTTGCCAGATCCAGGGAGGAAAGAAGAAGGTAGGAACCACTGGTGGTCTGGGTCAGGTTAACTATCTGCCTTACGTAATCCGCATTAACATTATCCCCTGTAAGAAGGATGGAACTCTGGGTAAGGGAGCCCCCGGTCTTATGCATGCTTACTGCCGACATATCCGCTCCTGCTTTCATGGCAGGTAGGGGAAGTCCCTCACCGAAATAAAAGAGGGTGCCGTGGGCCTCGTCGGCCAAAACCAGCATGTTGTTATCATGGGCCAGTTTTACTATGGCGGGAAGGTCGGAGCATATGCCGTAGTAGGTGGGGTTGTTCACCAGAATGGCCTTGGCATCCGGGTTCTCCCTCACTGCATTCTCCAGGTCTTCCATGCTCATCCCTAAGGGGATTCCCAGTTTTTTGTTCACCCCGGGATTCACGTAAATGGGGATGGCCCCGCATACCACCAGGACATTAATAGCGGACCTGTGGACGTTTCGGGGCATGATAATCTTATCTCCGGCCTTGCAGACTGACATGATCATGGCCTGGACTGCGGCCGTAGTGCCATTTACGATAAACATGGCTTCCCTGGCCCCGAAAGCTTCTGCCGCCAGGTCCTGAGCCTCTTTTATCACAGATACGGGGTGGCACAGGTTATCCAGGGGCTTCATGGAGTTGACGTCCGCCCTGAGGCAGTCCTCCCCCAGAAAGTATTTCAGCTCTTTATTGCCGCGGCCACCCTTGTGTCCCGGCACATCAAAGTGAGCTATTCTTTTGTTCCTGTGACTGAGCAGCGCCTCGTAGAGCGGCGCCTTTGTCTGATCAAGCCCCATTTCTTCCTACTCCCCGTTTTTCGTTTTAAGTCATGGTCTATGATACATCCTTTTCCCTTTTATGACAAGGGGACGGTCCCTTTGTCAGCTTTTTTATGACAGGGGGACTGACCCCTTGTCAGCTTTTCTCCTTGACAAAACCGCCGCCCCCATATACCTTTAAAGAAAACCTATAAGAAACGAGGAGTTACATAAATTGGGAGAGAAATTATCACTTTACGGCTTTAATAATTTAACGAAGGCACTTTCCTTTAATATCTACGATATATGCTACGCCAGGAGTCCTCAGGCTAAGAAGGAGTATATACAGTACATCGACGCCCAGTATAACTCCGAGCGTCTGACTAAGATCCTGCGCGATGTCACCGAGACCATAGGGGCCCAGGTTCTGACCATCAGTAAACAGGACTACGATCCCCAGGGTGCTTCCGTAAATGTACTTATAGCCGATACTCCCTTAGGCGGCGCCGGTGTTCATGCCCACCTTGATAAGAGCCATGTTACGGTACATACCTTCCCGGAATCCCATCCGGACAATGATGTGTCTACCTTCAGAGTGGATATAGACGTAGCTACCTGCGGGGAGATATCCCCCCTTAAAGCCCTGAATTTCCTTATAGGATGCTTTGATTCGGATATAATAATCATCGATTACAGGGTAAGGGGCTTCACCCGTGACATGAGCGGCAAGAAGTTCTTCTTAGACCACGAGATAACCTCCATACAGGATTATATCGATGAATCTACCCGTAAACGTTACGACGCCATAGATGTTAACGTATACCAGTCCAACATCTTCCATACCAAGATGCTGCTTAAAGAAATAGACCTCCAGCAATACCTCTTTAAACGGGATGTTAAGGAGTTAAGCGCCGAAGAGCACGACTCCGTAACCAAGGAACTGCGTAAAGAGATGCTGGAGATCTACTCGGGAATGAATATATACTAGCTCCGGATAATCCGTCTGCTGTTGAAGTAGGTTACCAGGAAGTAGCCACCGTATATGGCCAGCAGTATTCCTGATGTGACGGCGATGGACTCCCAGACCATGCCCGTTCCCATACTCTCAAGTATGGGCTCCACGAATTTCAGCCCGAAGACGGAATGAAGGGCTGCCAGAAGAAGAGGAATGAGAAAGAATATCCCCGTCTGTCTGAAAAGGGATGATGAGATATCTCCCTCTTCCGCCCCTATCTTACGAAGCATTTCGTAACGCGTAATACTGTCAACACTTTCCGACAAGGACTTGAGTGCCAGTATAGCCCCGCAGGCGATAAGGAATACAACTCCTATATAAAGCCCCAGGAAGGCCACCACTGCACTAATTCCTATTGCGGAATTGTAGATATCTATCCTGGTATTTATGCTGCAGGTAAAGGCATAACCGGGATGTTTGCTCCTCCAATCCTTTTGGATCGAATCATAACGGTCCCTCTGCATCTTATCCGCTGCTTCCTTTTCTTCCTCAGCAGCTGCGGAATAATTCCCCATGAAGTAACTAACCCTGGGCCGTGCCCCTGATACAACGGCATCCGGCACCACAAATATTCCTATGTTAATGTGCTGGGCGCTTATGGTCACAAAACCATCCTGACACTCTTTGGTTTTGGAATGGAGGATGTGTCCGAAAGCGGTGATATCTCCGCCATCCTTAAGGCTCATATCCCTCATATCCTTCCATTCCTTATAATCGCATAGAAGGACATATTCATCATTTTCAAGGGAGATCCCATCACGGCCGTAAAGCTTCATAAGCCGGTTGTAATCGCTGACACCGATCATGGTTTCGATGCTGTCAAAATACAGGAAAGGGTACTGTTTTCGAAGGTCATTTACCCTGTCTCCCAAAAACGCGGCCATAGTAAGTTTCTCGTCCTCATATGTGAAAAACGATGCATGCTCCGGAAGTTCGGATTCCAGGTCATAACCATACTCCCTGTAAAGGTCCCTGCAGTCCGCGTATGTCATGCCGTCCCCCTCTTTGCTCGGCAGGGTATAGGACAGCTGCATATCCACCGGACAAAGCTCCGTTAGGTTCCTGTTCATGGAGTTTCGCAGGGCAAATGATGTCGAAAGGGCGCAGATGGTTAAAAACAGCATCAGGCATATAACTGTCATGGACAGGACCATGGTGTTGATCTTACTGGATATCTGGCGGAAGGTAAATGAATTTAAGCCGCGATAGTACAGTCCTTTAAGGCCTTTGACAAACCGCAGGAGCAGGCCTGAAATCGACCAGAAGAAAAGTGCGGTCGCCAGACACAAAACCAATGTACAGAAGCCGAACTTGGCCGTGGTAAGTGACTTGTAACCTGCCGTCACCTGATAATAATCCCAGATAAGTACTGCCACGGAGATTATAAAGAAAATGGTACACAGCACCGGGTTTTTTAAGCTTACCTTCTCCGCCTTTCTTCCGCTCTGAATAAGGTCGATAAGCTTCATCCTTGTTACCGCAAAAGTGTTAAAGAGCATTACCACCAGGTACATCAGGACAAAGAAGAATACCGTAAGGATAAGGGCCTCCCCGGAGATCGACAGCTTATACTTTGTCATATCCGCTTCAAAAAGCCCTGCCACCACTGCGCTCATAAGCTGGGAAAGGCACACTCCCAGGATAAGACCCACAATAAGAGAGCCGATGCCGATGATCATTGTCTCCAGAAGAATGAGGGCGGAGATCCTGCCCTTGCTCATTCCCAGCACCATATATACCGCGAATTCCCTGTTACGCCGCTTCATAAGATAATTGCTTGCGTAAACGATAAGAAGGGCCAGTACTATGGCAACAAATATACTTACGCTTGTGATAACGGTCTTTAAAAGCTCCACGATACCGTTGTTGCTCTGGTCCACCTGAAGCATGGCCGCCTGACCGCCGATGGCGTTAAACACGTAAAACACTGATACGCCGATGACCAGTGTGAAGAAATAAATGGCGTAATCCCTGATACTTCTTTTGATATTACTTAAGGGTAATCTAAACAGCATTGTTTAAGTCACCCCCTAATAACGTGACCACATTCATGATCCGGTCGAAGAACATTTTCCTGGACTCCTCGCCCCTGGTGATCTCGTGGAATATCTTCCCGTCTTTGATGAAAATGACCCTGCCGGCGTAGCTTGCAGCGAATCCGTCGTGGGTAACCATCATGATGGTGGCGAAGTTCTCGGTATTTAAATACTCGAAACGCTCAAGGAGCATTTTCGATGACTTTGAATCAAGGGATCCCGTAGGCTCGTCCGCTAAGATCAGCTTGGGATTGGTGATAATGGCCCTTGCCGAAGCCACACGCTGCTTCTCTCCTCCGGACATCTGGCAGGGATACTTGTTTAAAACCTCGGTAATGCCTAACTGTGCCGCAACATTCTTTACGGCGCCGTCGATCTTTGATACCGGCATTTTCTTAATGGAAAGGGCCAGAGAGATATTCTCGTAAGCCGTTAAGGTGTCAAGGAGATTAAAGTCCTGGAAGATAAATCCCAGCTTGTCCCGCCTGAACCTGTTGAGGTCCCTGCCCTTTAAGCCGGTGATGTCCAGTCCGTCAAGATATATGTGACCGGAGCTTACCCGGTCTATGGTGGAAATGCAGTTCAGAAGGGTAGTCTTGCCGCTGCCTGAGGCACCCATGATGGCCACAAACTCCCCCTGGTCAACGCTAAATGAGATGTCGTTCACAGCCTTGGTAAGGTTCGACTTATTCCCGTAATACTTCTCGATCTGTGATACTTTAAGTAATTCCATAAAGTTTCTCCTCTCTTTTTCTTTATTACGGTTTCATGATAAGCAAAACCGGGAGGGCTGTCGTTTGTTTAAGATTACGCAACATTACAATTCTGTAACCTGACAAGGGGTCTGTCCCCCTGTCAGCTTTTTTATGACAAGGGGTCTGTCCCCCTGTCAGCTTTTTTATGACAAGGGGTCTGTCCCCCTGTCAGCTTTTTTTCAACTTTTGCCAAATGTGAGGGTAAATACAGTGGAGCGTCCGGCTTCGGAGCTTACGCTTATACTGTGGCCCAGCCGTTCAAACAGGCTTTTTACAATATATAACCCCATTCCCGTGGAGTGGGCCCCCTTGCGGCCGTTATGCCCGGTAAATGACTTGTCAAAGACGTAGGGTATATCCTCCGGGGCTATGCCGATCCCGTTATCCTCAAAGTATACATTTGTCTTATCCGGCAGCTCCTCCGCACGCACCTCTATCTCCAGCCCCCGGTCCGGGCTCTTGTATTTCATGCTGTTATCAAGAAGCTGGCCGAAGATGAATTCCAGCCACTTACCATCTGTCATGACCTTAAGGCCCAGGCCTTCCGTCTTCATATCCGCCCCCATCATATTAAGGGCATCCATATTCTTAATGGCCGCCGCCTTAAAGCACTCCTCAAGGGAGACTTCTTTGATAATGTAGTCCTGAGCCGCATTTTCAGCTCTGGAATAATACAAAACGTTATCGATATAATCATCTATGCGTTTGAGTTCCCCCGCTATCCTGGCGGGATCTAAGGTCCTGTTGTGGCACATGAGGCGAAGGCTGGATACGGGAATCTTCACTTCATGAACCCACATTTCAATATACTCACGGAATTCTTTGTTGGTCCGTCGAAAGTCCGCCACATTATCCGCCATGGATTTGCCGCTTTCCACAAGGGTATCGGAAAGGATCCGCCCCTCAAGAAAGGCGGGCTCTTCCATCATTTCTGCCAGAAGATATTTCTTATCAAGGTCGGAAAGCATGGCCTCCAGCCGAAGATAATAGTCTCTTTTTCGAAAATAATCCCAAAGGAGGCAGGCAGCGGCTGATAAAACAAAAATTACTGCCACCAGAGCCATGACCTGAGTCTCCACCCTGAATGCCAGTAAAAAGATCAACGTAACCGCCAGTGAAAATATTGTGATGATGAGGGTTGCCATCCGGTCCCTTAAGTAGTCTGCGAATCTCATTTTAAAACATACCCCTGTTTCTTTCTGGTTTCTATGGCCTCTGAAAGTCCAAGGTCCGACAGTTTGTTCCGAAGTCTGCTGATGTTCACCGAAAGGGCGTTATCATTAATAAACTCGTTGTTATCCCACAGGGCACTCATAAGATCGTCTCTGGAGACTATCTCCCCCTGGCGGTCTAAGAGGACCCTGAAAATGATCATCTCATTTTTGGTAAGGATGACCTCTCTTCCATCCCGATTAAGGCTTCCCTTAACATCGCTGACCGTAACGTCCCGGTAGCTGTTAAGTCGTACCCTTCCCCCGGTGCGTTTTAAGATAGCCGATATGCGCAGGAGGAGGACCGTGGGATTGTAGGGCTTGGTAATATAGTCGTCAGCCCCGTAGCTCATGGAAAGGACCTCGTCCATATCCCCGGTGCGGCTGGTGAGCATAATAACCGGGGTGTCAAAAGTTTTACGAAAGTCCTGAAGGAGGGCCTCCCCGTTCTCCCCCGGCAGGGTAATATCAAGGAGTATAAGGTCAGCGCCACTATCCTTCATCTGCTGTGATACATTTTCGAAATCCCTTATCCGCTCTGTAATATATCCGCTGTTTTCAAGGAGGATGGAGAGTTCTTCGCAAAGAGTGTTGTCATCCTCAACTATAAGAATCTTATTCATAAAAGCATGTCCCTCAACAAAATCAGTGCGCACTGCACAGTGTGGTTGCGGTTGTTTTCCCGGTTTCCGGAGAAAATAAAGCGGCGGACCTGAGTCCTTCCCTTATAACTGCAGCCGATGTAGACTAAGCCTACGGGCTTTTCATCACTTCCGCCCCCGGGTCCCGCGATACCGGTGGATGAGACGCCTACGTCAGCCCCTGTTGCTTTTGCCGCCCCTTCTGCCATCTCTCTTGCCGTCTCTTCACTTACGGCCCCGTGGGAGGCAAGGGTTTCATGGGATACTCCCACAAGTCGCTCCTTCGCCTCATTTGAATAGGTTACGTAGGATTCGTTAAGGCATTCCGATGCTCCCGGCACATTTATAAGTCTGCCGGAAATGAGTCCTCCGGTGCAGGACTCTGCCGTAGCGACAGTCAGTCCCTTTTCCTTAAGCATATTTATAATAACTTCTTCTAAAGAAACATTTTCATCTTCGGTGAAAATGGCCTGTCCAAACCGCGCTCTAAGTTCCGATGCCACAGGCTCTATAAGGCCTTCAGCTTCGTTAAAGGAGGCTGCCTTGGCGGTGATGCGAAGGTGCACCTCTCCCATCTTGGCATAGGGGGCTATGGTGGGATTGGTCTGATTATCAATAATATCAAGGATCCTGGTCTCCACGCTGGACTCACCCACCCCGCAGATCTTGATCATCTTGGAATAAAGGCGGTCCGGGGATAGTTTTTCCAGGTAAGGGATCACGCTGTCCGTAAACATGGGTTTTAATTCGTGAGGGGGTCCCGGAAGAAGGATGGCCCGCTTCCCGTCCTTTTCCACAACGATACCCGGAGCCGTGCCGTTGTAATTATCTATGGCAAAACCGTCCTTTGGAATCATGGCCTGTTTCCAGTTATTCTCGGTAACGGCCACTTCCCTCTTTCCCATACCGCTTTTTTTGAATTTTTCAAAATATTCCTGAATCCGGGCCTTTGAGTGGGGGTCTTCTATAAGCTCTGTCCCGAAAGCCGCTGCTACCGTCTCCTTTGTAAGGTCGTCCTCGGTGGGGCCAAGGCCTCCGCTGGTGATGATGATATCCGACCGCTCCAGGGCGGTTTTAACAGCCTGGGTAAGGCGGGCCGGGTTATCCCCCACCACCGTCTGATAGTAGACGCTGATACCTAAGTCAGCCAAGCCCCTGGCTATGAAGGTGGCGTTGGTGTTTACCGTATTTCCCATAAGTAATTCAGTTCCTACACAAATAATCTCAGCTGTCATATTAACTACTCCTTAAAATGAACCAAAAAACCCCGTCCCCAATGGGTCATTCCACTGTCCCACCTTATTCTTCCTTCAGTACGCTGCGGTTGCGGTAAATGTAGTCTACAAGAGAGACTACCGTAAGTATAGCAGCAATATACATTATGATGTCCGTAATTAGCTGAATCTGCTCGATATCCAGGATCATGAGCATGATCATGTTCATCTGAAAGACGGTCTTGGCCTTGCCTATGTACCCTGCGGCGATGACAACCCCCTTGTCAGAGGCCACCAGGCGAAAACCGCTTATAATAAACTCTCTGGCAATGATGACTATAACCACCCAGGCGGGGATCCTCCCCAGGTCCAGTAAGCAGATCATAGCCGAGCACACTAAAAGCTTGTCCGCCAGAGGATCCATAAACTTGCCGAAATTAGTGATCAGGTTGTATTTTCTGGCTATCATGCCGTCTAACATATCCGTCAGGCTGGCAATGATAAATACCGCCAGTGCAAGGTAATCCAGCCACTTTCCCCAGAAGTCCGCCAGGAGCAAGACTACAAATACGGGAATCAACAGAACCCGCAGTATTGTAAGTTTGTTAGGTAAATTCATATTATCTCTCCTATAAGGTCATATCCGTCAGCGGCGGTAACTCTCACCTTCACCATATCCCCGCTCATGAGCTGCCCCTCGAACTTTACAAAGATAAGTCCGTCTATATCCGGGGCGTCACGGTAAGTCCGGCCCACATAGACGTCCTCTTCTTCATCCGTCATCCGGCCCTCGATAAGGACCTCCATCTCCCTGCCTAAAAGATCTTCATTTACGTCGAAGACTATCTCCTGCTGGAGCTCCATTAGGGCCTCGAAATGCTCCTCCTTTACCTCATCGCTGACCTTGTCCGGGAAGGAAAATGCCGGTGTGTCCTCTTCCTCGGAGTACTTAAAAACTCCCAGCCTGTCAAACTCCATATCATTAACAAACTGCATGAGTTCTTCATGGTCCTCCTCCCTCTCGCCGGGAAAGCCCGTAATAAGGGTAGTCCGAAGGGCGATATCGGGGATCTTCTCCCTTAAGCGCTCTATGATGGAAACCAGGGCTGCCTTGTCCGTACGGCGGCCCATGCGTCTTAAGATACTGTCATTAGCGTGCTGGATGGGCATATCTATGTAGTGGCAGACCTTGTCATTTGTAAGGATAGCCTCGATAAGTTCGTCATCGATCTCCTCAGGATAGCAGTACATCAGCCTTATCCAGCAAAGCCCTTCAATCTTCTGTAGCTTTGAAAGCAGGTCCGGCAGGGACTTCTTCCCGTAAAGGTCCTTACCGTAGAGGGTAACCTCCTGGGCCACCAGGATAAGCTCCTTTACTCCCCGGGCTGCCATGGTCTCCGCCTCGGAAAGGAGTCTCTCTAAGGGAATACTCCTGTAATTACCCCGAAGCTTAGGGATTATGCAGTAGGTACAGTGCTTATCACACCCTTCCGCTATCTTAAGGTAGGCAAAATGCCCGCCTGTGGTGATTATCCTGCCCGCCTTGTCCTCCGGCAGGTAATCCAAAGGCTTGTAATCCTCCACCTTTTTTCCTGCAAGGGCTGATTCCACAGCCCGCTCAATATCATCGTAAGAAGAAGTTCCTAACACTACATCTACTTCCGGAATCTCCTCCATAATCTCATTTTTGTAGCGCTGGGCTAAGCATCCCGTAACTATTAAAGCGGAGCATTTACCGCTTTTCTTGTACTCCGCCAGCTCCAGCAGGGCATTTACACTTTCTTCCTTGGCATCATTTATAAAGCAGCATGTATTAATGATAATAACATCTGCTTCCTCTTCATCCTGGGTAAATGAGTAGCCGTCCGCCGCCATAATACCCATCATATGCTCCGTATCCGCCAGGTTCTTGTCACACCCCAGGGACATGACAAACACCTTAACTCCCTCACCGGTCATAAAAAATATCCTCTATGTATAACTAACACTAAACTAAAAAGCTGCAGGATAATGCATTCAAAAGAAGTGCCTCCCCAACATGCTTCGCATGTCGCCGTGTCACAAGGAATCCTCCCGCAAGCGGGTCCCTCCTTATGACATAGAGCGGAAGCGTCACTTCGTTGAATGTATTATTCTGCAGCCTTATATTTTTTGTTATTCCGTCTCGTCTATTGCAAAAGCCTCTTCAGTCTCAAAAGCAAGACTGGGATCGTCATCTACGATAGCCTCAGGCACTTCCTCTACAGTAGGAAGCTCTGCGGGAGCCTCACTTACTATCTTCACCTTTGATTCATTTAACTCTTCAATGGCTATGGATAAGGGCTTCTTGCCTGTGCCGTCTACCAAGGGCTCGCTGCCGTCAATGATCTGTCTGGCCCGCTTAGCCGTAGCTATAACTATTGAATAACGGCTGTTAACTACCGGCTGCTCTCCTTCCTCAACCTCGCTATTAACTACCTTCATTAAATCTGCATATGATGGATGTAACATTTTATTCTCCTTTCACCAGGCCCTCAAGCTCTGCTTTAATCTTGTTAATTAACTCTATTCCTTCTAAGCGCTCACTCTCCGGCGCTCTCTCATAGCCCTTTTCCTTGGTCTTCTGGACTGTGTCGTTAAGTTCCTTAGCGCAAGTCTCAATTGTCTCATTTATCAGGACAAAATCGTAGGCTCCAACGCCCTCGGCTTCCTCTAAGGCACGTTTCATACGGGACCTTATGGTGGCCTCATCCTCGGTGCCCCTTCCCTTAAGCCGGTTCATGAGCTCGGCTCCGCTGGGAGGTGTCATGAAAAACAGCAGACTCTCCGGGAACTTTTCTTTCATCTTCATGGCTCCCTGGATCTCTATCTCCAGAATAACGTCTCTGCCCTCTGCCATCTGTTCAAAAACGTAGTCCTTGGGGGTTCCGTAGTAGTTTCCCACGTACTGGGCATATTCTACCAGCATATCATCGGCTATCATTTTCTCAAACTCTTCTATGGTCTTGAAGAAGTATTCCCTGCCGTTAACCTCGCCCTCTCTGGGCTTTCTGGTGGTGGCGGAGATTGATAGCGAATAGTTCGGATATTTTTCTAAGGTGGCTTTTATAACGGTGCCTTTACCGGCCCCCGAAAAGCCTGATACAACAACAAGCTTGCCTTTTGCGCTCATGATAATCCTCTTATTCTATATTCTGAATCTGTTCTCTGACCTTTTCTATATCAGTCTTAAGCTCGATGGCTTTATTGGAAATGTCTAAATCCCCTGCCTTGGACAGGATGGTGTTGGCCTCCCTGTTCATTTCCTGGGCGATAAAATCCAGCTTACGTCCGATGGCTCCGCCGGAAATCAAGGTCTCCTTCATATGCTCAATGTGGCTCTTTAACCTGACGGTTTCTTCGTCCACGCAGACCTTATCGGCGTAAATGACCACCTCGGCAGCTATGCGGTTCTCATCCAGAGCGGTATCGGCCAAAACCTCATCCAGCTTGGTACGAAGCTTGGTCCGGTACTCCTCCACCGTCTCAGGGGATCGTTTCTCGATGTAGGCCACATTTGTAAGCATATAATCCAGTTTATCAATAATATCCTTACACAGCCGGTCGCCCTCGGCGATCCTGGTCTCCACAATCTTCTCCGCTGCGCCTCTGACCACTTTCTCAACGTAGGCCCAGAGTTCTTCCTCGTCCATGGACTGCTCCTCTAAGGTAAATACCTCAGGCATCCTGGATAAGGCCATGACGGAAATGTCGTTACGGACATCCAGGTTCTCCTGCATGGAGTTAAGGTAGCGGAGATACTCCTTTGCCAGGTCCTCATTATATTTAACGGAAACAGTGCCTTCGGAGTAATCCTCATAGGTAACGAATACATCAACCTTACCACGCTGAAGGTATTCTTTAAGGAGTCCTCTTATGGCTGTCTCGAAAAAGCCAAGCTTCCTGGGCAGCTTCAACCCTACATCCAAATATCTGTGATTAACGGACTTAATCTCTACCGTAATCTTCCTGTTCTCGTCGGCCGCCTCGCAGCGCCCGAAGCCGGTCATGCTTTTTATCATGTTATATATCCCCATAAAACGATTTGAATATCTAAAAATTAGCCGTTTTATTATAAAGTATTTAGCAGTTTTCGTCAAGGTATGGTATCATAGGAGACAGGGGACGGTTCTCTGTCTCCTTTTGGAAAACCAATAAAATCAACTATTGCGAAAAGGAGACAGAGAACCGTCCCCTGTCTCCCGGGAGAAACTCATGGCTTTAGATGGCATCACCGTAGCATGCATGGTAAATGAACTGAATATGAGGATCTGCGGGGAGCGGATCAGCAAGATAGCCCAGCCGGAGAAGGACGAACTCCTGCTGACTATAAAGAAACGGGAGGGGACCGACCGCCTTCTTATCTGTGCCAACCCCTCTCTCCCCCTTATTACCCTTAATGCTGATAATAAGCCCAGCCCCGCCACGGCGCCGGGTTTTTGCATGCTCCTTCGGAAACATATAGCAAACGGCAAGATCATCTCCGTTACCCAGCCGGGCTTAGAGCGAGTGATAGATATCACCATAGAGCACTTTAACGACCTGGGGGACCTGTGCCGAAAACACCTTATTACGGAGCTTATGGGCAAGCACAGCAACATCATTTTCACCGATGATAAAATGATGATCTTAGACTCCATTAAGCACGTGGGAGCCAACACCAGCTCCGTCAGGGAAGTTCTCCCCGGAAGGGAGTATTTTATCCCTCAGACTCAGGAAAAAAGCGACCCCCTTTCCACCACCGAAGAGGAGTTTAACTCCCTCATCTTCGGCAAAGGTCCGGGGTTAAATAAGGCCATCTACACCTCATATACGGGAATCAGCCCCCTTATGGCGGAGGAGATTCTCTACCGGGCAGGTCTGGACTCGGATGCAGAGCCGGGAGAATTAAGTACGGAGGTCAGACACCACCTCTATAATATCTTCTCCCATGCCATGGAGGACGTTAAGACTAATACTTACAGCCCCTGCATCATAAAAAACGAAAAAAATGACTATGTGGAGTTCGCAGCCCTTCCCCTTCGTATGTATGAGGACATGACCTGTGAGAAAAATGAGAGTATATCGGAAGTTCTGAAAAAATACTATTCCGGCAAAGCAAGTTCCACCAGGATCAAGCAGAAATCCACTGATCTTCGCAAGATCGCCGGCACCCTCTTAGACCGGGAGCGGAAGAAGTACTCCCTCCAGCAAAAGCAGCTCTCCGATACTTATGACCGGGATAAATACAGGGTATACGGGGAACTCATTAACACCTACGGCTATAACTTAGAGGCCGGGGCAAAGGAGCTAAAGTGCATTAACTACTATACAGGGGAAGAGGTTCGCATTCCTCTCGACGAGAATAAGACCATATCGGAGAACTCCGTGTCTTATTTCAGTAAATACAATAAAAAAAAGCGTACCTTTGACGCTTTGACGGAATTGATAAAGGATACTGCCGATGAGATAAGGCATCTGGAATCCATAAGTACTTCCATAGACCTGGCCGCCTCGGAGGATGACCTGTCGGATATCAGACGGGAAATGGTGGACTTCGGATATATAAAAAAGAGATCCGGGGATAAGGGCAAGAAGCTCACCTCCAGATCAAAGCCATATCACTACATTTCCACGGAAGGATACGACATCTTCGTGGGGAAGAATAATTATCAAAATGATGAACTGACCTTTAAGCTCTCCACCGGATCTGACTGGTGGTTCCACGCCAAGGAGATTCCCGGATCCCATGTAATACTTAAGAGCAAAAACGGGGAAGTCACGGATAAGGCCATGGAGGAAGCCGCAAGCCTGGCTGCTTTCTACTCCGGCGGCCGGGACAGCAATAAGGTGGAGATAGACTATTCCTTAAAGAAAAACATTAAGAAACCTGCCGGGGCCAAACCGGGATTCGTGGTGTATTACACCAACTACTCCATGAGCGTATCCCCGGATATATCGCAGCTTAAGGAAGTGTGAAAGCTGACAGGGGGACGTATCTTTTGTCATGTTTTCGACAGAAAAAGAAAACTATGCTCTGTTTCACAAAAAACATGACAAAAGGTACGTCCCCCTGTCAGCTTTCAAATCCTCGAATCGTTCTTCATTCTCACGTACTCGCAAAGGTATGACACATACTGCGAGTTAGTCGGACGCCTCTCGCTCATGGAAGGCCAGTTGCCCATCGTACTCGCAACCTTCCAGGACTTACTGATTGCATGTCTGATAGCCTTTTCAACGCAAATGGGTGTCGTGTTGTACTTTGAGGCTATCTGCGGGTAAAGGCTCTTCGTCACGTACATAAGAACATCCCGGTCCTTCAAAGCCAGAAGAACGGCCTCCCTTATGTACAAATAACCACGAGAATTAAAGGGAATACCTGCTACCGCCATCAGGTCGCATACGTCTCTTTCCATACATACTCACCGTAAACCACTACTCTATACACTACAAACAACGCCCGTATTATACTATCTCATTATTTATTAATCAATTTGCGTTTCGTTACTAGTGGTGTGGTATATATGGTCAATTTGCACAATCCCGTCTTTCCTATTGTTCAGTCAGTACCAAATGAGCCATTTCTTTCATTTCCTTAGCATTAGCCAGGGTGGTTTCCGTAATCTCGGCTCCCCCCAGCATCCTTGCCAGCTCTTTTATGCTTCCTTCCTCATCGAGAAGATTTATCTCGGAAATGGTGGAAGAGCCTTCCACGTGTTTCTCTATCAGATAGTGGGCATCGGCCATGGAAGCTATCTGGGGCAAATGGGTTATACAGATTACCTGATGGTTTCTTCCCACCAGAGACAGTTTCTCCGATACCTTCTGGGCTGTTCTTCCGCTGATTCCCGCATCTATCTCGTCAAAGATAAGGGTGGGGATCTCATCAGACCCTGCCAGAATAGTCTTAATGGCAAGCATGATACGGGAAAGTTCTCCTCCCGATGCCACACCGGACAGTTCCTTAACCGGCTCGCCGGGATTGGTGGAGATCATAAAGACAACCTCGTCCCTTCCCTTTGCGCTGACCGGAGCCTCCCTGAAGCTTATCTCAAATTCCACCTGAAGGAAATTAAGGTCAGATAAGGCTTCCTTAATGGCATTGGACAATACAAGAGCCTTTTCCTTTCTGATCTTGGAAAGCTTAAGGCACTCCCGGTCTAAAACCTTCTCCGCCTCAGCCTTCTTTTCTTCCAGTTCCTTTATATGATCCTCAATATGGGTCAGTTCCTCAAGGCGGCTTTTTCTTTCTTCCAGGCTCTTCCCGATATCCTGAATGGTCTTTCCGAACTTGGATTTGAGGTTATTAATCAGGTCCAGCCTTGCGGTAAGGTCATTAAATACCCCTTCATCAAACTCATTATCAGAGATATAGGCCGACAGCTCCCTGTTAAAGTCCGAAGTCAGTGACTCTATGGTCCCCAGGTTCTCTAAAAGTGACTCCAGTTTCTCATCATAGCGGGCAACGGATTCCATCCTGCGAAAAGCCTCTCCGATGCTATCAAGAGCACTGCGTTCACCCCTTGCCAAGGCCGTAAGAACGTATACTTCCCCCAGGGTCTCCGTGATCTTCTCCAGATTGGAAAGCCTCTTATAATCTGCCTCCAGGCTCTCATCCTCTCCTTCCCGGAGTTTGGCATCCTCTATCTCTTTTATCTCGTACTCTAAAAATGAGATCTCCCTTTTTCTCTGTTCCGGGTCCATAGCACACTCTTCCAGGGCCTTCCTACACTGCGTGTACTCCCTGTAGGCATCCCCTACCTTTTTTCTTACAGGGGCGATCTCGCTTTCACCGTATTTGTCCAATATTTCAAGATGTTTGCCGGAGCTGAGCAGCGACTGGTGCTCATGCTGCCCATGAATGTCTATAAGATGCTCGGCAACGCGTTTAACCTGAGCGGCGGTAACGGTCTCCCCGTTGATCTTGGATACGCTGCCCTGCTTGCCGATCTTTCTGGAAATGATTATCTCGTCGTCACAGGGAATGTCCATACCCTTAAGCAGGTCCCTGACGCTGTCGTCTTCTATGGAAAAAAGCAGCTCTATGGTGGCCGGGTCAGTCTCATTTCTGATAACATCCTTGGATGCCCTGGCTCCCAGCGCTGCATTTACGGAATCGATTATTATGGATTTACCTGCTCCCGTCTCTCCCGTAAGTATATTTAAACCTTGCGAGAACTCTATCTCGCAATTATCTATAAGTGCAAAATTCTTAACATGTAAATCTATTAACATAAAAAATTATCTACCTTCTTTTCATTCAACTATTTTTCTTATCTTCTTAAGGGCCGCTTTGGCCGCCTCTTCTCCTGCAGTGGCGCACATTATGGTGTCGTCTCCGGCTATGCTTCCCATGATCTCGGTAATGCCGATGGCATCCAGGGCTGCAGCCGATGCCATGGCCATCCCCGGAAATGTCTTGATAACCAGCATATTAACAGCCCGGTCAGCTGATACGAAGCCGTCCCGAAGGGCTCTCTCATATTTGTCACTAAGCTCCGTAGACTCACCTGTTCCGGGAACATACCTCTGGCGGCCTTCTCCCAAATTCACCTTGGAAAGCTTCAACTCCCTGATATCTCTGGAAACCGTAGCCTGGGTAACGGCAAAGCCCGCCTGAGAAAGCCTCTCTGCCAGTTCCTCCTGGGTCCCGATGTCAAAGGTGGTAACCAGTTCTATTATCTTGGTCTGCCTTTTGTTTTTCATTTGGAGGCCTCCTGCATCTTCTTGCTGAGCTTCTTAAGGAAACTTCTCTTATTAACCCTCATGATCTGGGCCAGATCATTTGCCTTGGTTACCACTACCCGGTCTGACGAAAAGACCTCTATGGACTCTCCTCCGTCAAAGGTGACCAGGGCCTCTTCCCTCTGTTTTCTCCTGCCTTCCCCTATCTCGATAACGATCTCGTCTTCAGAAGAAAGAATAATGCTTTTTCCGGTGAAAATATGGGCATTTATGGGGGTAATAACCATCAACCTGGCTTCCGGCTCCACTACAGGGCCTCCTGCAGACATGGAATAGCCGGTAGATCCCGTGGGAGTGGCAATGATCACTCCGTCTGCCGTAATGGTAAAGAGATGCTCCCCGTTAATGTAAATGATGAAGTTAAGAACCCTAAGGTTTCCTCCCCTGTGGATCACTATATCGTTAATGGCCACGTCTTTTACGAAATCCGCGCCCTCCCTTTTAACCGTGCCGGAAAGCATCATCCGCTCTTCTATGGAGTAGCTGCCCTTAACTATCTTTTCAATATTCTCTTTCAGATCCTCAGCTTCAAGTTCGCACAGGTATCCCAAAGATCCCAGATTAACCCCGATAACGGGTACGGAATAATCAACCGCCCTCTTGGCCGCATGGATAAAGGTTCCGTCCCCTCCCAGCACTATAAATGCTTTGCTGTCCCTGTACTCTGCAGGTATCCTGATCTCCTCACCCAGATCCGTAAGGATATAGGCACTGTCTGCCCCCAGAGAGGACAAATAGTCCATTATCTCTCTGGTAACCTTTAAGTCTCTGTCTTTGTAAGTATTTGCAATGATTAAATATTTATCCATATCCTTAACCTCTGTGGCTAAACAAATTATTTATCAAGCTCAGCGTGGGCTGCCGAAACCAGCTGTTTTACATCTATCATTTGGGAAATGAGGCCCCTGTCATCATTTATCAGGTGGGCAAGATATTCGATATTTCCTTCCGGCCCCTTAACCGGGGAGAAATCCACCTCCGATACGCTGTATCCTATACTGGAAGCGTACTTTGTAACTGCCTCAATAACTTCCTCATGAACAGCGGGGTCTCTCACAACCCCCTTCTTTCCCACCTTTTCTCTTCCGGCTTCAAACTGGGGTTTTATAAGGCATACCCCGTCAGCCCCCGGATTAAGCAGGGCCTTAACGGGTCCCAGAATCTTGTTCAAAGAGATAAATGATACGTCAACGGAGAAAAAGTCGATGGTATCGGCCACATCCTCAGGCTGAATGTATCTGACATTGGTCTTCTCCATGCAGACTACCCTGGGGTCATTTCTAAGCTTCCAAGCCAGCTGGCCGTGGCCTACGTCTACGGCATAGACCTTACTCGCCCCGTTTTGCAGCATACAATCCGTAAAGCCCCCTGTGGAAGCCCCTATATCCATGCATATCTTATCCGAGGGATCCACATCGAAGACCTCCATGGCCTTCTCCAGCTTTAAGCCTCCCCGGCTCACATATTTTAAAGCCGGCCCTTTAACCTCTATGGGTACCGTCACCTCAAATGTAGTGCCCGCCTTATCTTCCCGCTGACCGTTTACAAAAACGTCTCCTGCCATAATAAGGGTCTTGGCCTTCTCTCTTGAGGCCGCAAGCCCGCGATTAACAAGGAGTACATCAAGTCTTTCCTTCATATCAAGCCTAATCCAATCCTGCGTACATATCCATTATCCGCCGGGTAACGCTCTTCGCATCGATTCCCGCATCCTTCTTAAGTTCATCCACACTTCCGTGTTCTATGAACCTGTCGGGAACCGCCACACACATAACACGGCAGTCGATATTGGTGTCATTAACGTATTCAAGAACCTGCTGGCCAAAGCCTCCGGTGATCACGTTCTCCTCCATGGTAACTATGAGCTTAGAGTAGGCAGACAGTTCTCTTATGGCTTCCCTGTCAAAGGGCTTGACAAACCGCACATTTACAAGGGAACAATTATACCCCTTCTCTTTGAGGTAGTCCCTGACTTCTTCTGCAGTCTTGACCATGCTGCCCACGGCAAATAGGGCAATGTCGCTTTCTTTATAAATAATCTCGCTCCTGCCGTATTCAATGGGGGCACGAAAATCTTTCAAACCGTCATAAGCCTGGCCTCTGGGGTAACGCACCGCCACGGGACCATCAAAATCAACGGCGAATTTTATCATGTCGGAAAGCTCCCATTTATTCTTGGGAGCCATGAGAGTCATATTAGGCATACATGAAAGGTAGGACAGGTCAAAAAGCCCGTGGTGGGTCTCCCCATCGGCTCCTACTATCCCCGCCCTGTCTATGGCAAATATCACGTGGAGCTTCTGCATGCAGACATCATGGAGGATCTGATCGTAAGCCCTCTGTAAAAATGATGAATAGACGCAGAAAATGGGCTTGTAGCCCCCGGCTGCCAGACCTGCCGCAAAGGTTACCGCATGTTCTTCAGCGATACCCACATCAAAGAATCTCTCAGGGTATTTTAACTTAAACCGCTTCAGTCCCGTGCCGTCGGACATGGCCGCCGTAATGGCTACCACCTTGGGGTCACGGTCTCCCAGTTTACGAACCACTGTGGAGAATACGTCTGTATAATTAGCCTTGCCGGTCCTGTTCTTGGGGATCCCGGTGGATATCTCAAAGGGACTGATACCGTGGAATCTTGAAGGATGTCTCTCCGCCGGGAGATAACCTTTGCCCTTCTTGGTAACCACGTGGATGATCACGGCCTCATTAAGATTCTTGGCATGATTGAATACAGATACCATCTTACCTATATTGTGGCCATCAACGGGGCCGAGGTAGGTAAGCCCCATATTTTCAAACAGCATGCCGGGAATAACCAGCTGCTTAATACCTTTCTTGGTCTTACGAATGGACTCTACGGTCTTCTCACCCACCAAAGGAACCATCTCTAAGACATTTACCACATCATTTTTCAGTTCGGTGTATGCCTTTGCCGTTCTGATCCCTGCCAGGGCATCGGACAAGCCTCCAACATTCTCGGAAATGGACATTTCATTATCGTTCAGGATAATGATGAAGTTGGTCTTTAGTGTACCGGCATTATTCATGGCTTCAAAGGCCATGCCACCTGTCAAAGACCCGTCCCCGATAACGGAGATCACATGATAATCCTCACCTGAGAGGTCCCTGGCCATAACCATGCCAAGACCTGCAGATATGGAAGTGGAACTGTGTCCCGTGTTAAATGAGTCATGGACGCTTTCATTCCTCTTGGGAAATCCGCTCATTCCTCCGAACCTGCGCAGGGTGTCAAAATCATCCCGTCTCCCCGTGATTATCTTATGGGTATAGGATTGATGACCCACGTCCCAGATGATCTTATCCCTGGGACTGTCAAATGCCAGATGAAGGGCCAGGGTAAGTTCAACCGAACCTAAATTGGAAGCCAGATGGCCCCCGGTTACACTTATTTTATTTACCAAAAAATCACGTATCTCGGAGGATAATACCTTAAGCTCCTTGGGGCTTAAAGCTTTAAGATCCTCGGGAGAATCAATACGTTCCAGATACATATTCTTTTCCTTACTTTTCCCTGTTTATAAGCATCAGTACCAGATCCTTTAAGAAGGTATCCTTTCCTGAATATGATGCGAAAATGTCCGCCGCTTCCTCGGAAAGCCGGGCCACGTCCGTCTTTGCCTTCTCTATACCCTCAAAGGTCACATAGGTGGTCTTATCATTCTTCTCGTCCGAAAGGGTGGGCTTGCCGATTACCTTTGCATCCCCTATGACATCCAATATATCATCCTGAATCTGAAAGGCCAGACCTACGGCCTTAGCCCCTTTCCCTATACGGTCTATATCAGCCTCTCCTGCTCCTGCAAGGATAGCTCCCACGGTCATGGAGGCTTCTATAAGGGCCCCTGTCTTAAGGGCATAAATGAAATCAAGAGTCTCCCTGTTAAGGGGCTGACCCGTAAGCTCCACGTCAACCGACTGGCCTCCCGTCATACCGTATATTCCCGTCTTCTCAGAAAGTACCTTCAGGGCCCTTACGATTCCCTTATTATCCGGCTCCTCGTCGAAGGCCTTCAAAGCAGTCTCGTAAGCATAGTTTAAAAGAGCGTCCCCCGCAAGGATGGCTCCTGCTTCTCCGTAAACCACATGGGTGGTCTTCCTTCCCCTGCGGTATTCGTCATTATCCATAGCCGGCAGGTCGTCGTGAACCAGTGAGTAAGAGTGGATCATCTCAATAGCCGCCATAAAGGGCCGAATTACCCTGCCCTTGCCCCCAAAGAGCTTATAAGTCTCATTCATAAATATGGGTCGGAGTCTCTTCCCCGGACCCATACAGGAATAATTCATGGCACAAAGGAGGTTCTTCTGAAAACCCTCTTCCTTCGGGAGATATTCCATAAGTAAAGTATTAACTTCTTCAATCCGTTCTTCTAAAGCTTTACGAACATCCATCCCTTTATCCTTACTCAAACTCCGTAATCTCGCCGGAATCGGAGATCTTCTTTACTTCCTTCTCCACGGCATCGATCATTTCATTACAGGATTTAACCAATGCCAGGCCTTCTTTATACCTGGAAAATGCCTCTTCCAGGGAAATATCCGGTTTCTCCATATCATCAACTATACCCGAAAGCTTCTCAAAGGATTCTTCCAGGTTTAAGTTCTCGTTTGTCTTCTTTTTATCTGCCATGTTTTACGTCCTTTACTTCTGCATTTATGGAACCGTCGGTAACGTTAATGGTAAGGGCATCTCCCGGTTTTACGGAAGACACGCTGGTAACTGCCCGTCCCGACACATCATTTACGTAAGAGTATCCGCTGGAGAGCTTCTTTAAAGGGGAAAGGCCGTCTAAGGAAGCGCTTAAGATCCCCAGCCGGCTTCTGGCGCTTTGAAGAAGGGCGGCCATCCTGTTATCCAGCCGGTCCGAAAGAAGGGCCAGGGTGTGTTTCTTCTCATTAAGCCGGGTTATGGGGGACATCTTAGTAAGGCTAAGCTCATACCCCTTAACCAGGGCTCTTTTATTCGTAACAGTCCCGGCCATAAGGTTAGTCAGACGTTCCCGGAAATAATCTATCCGGCCCAGCACCACACTGATATCACAAACAGCCAGTTCTGCCGCCTGAGAAGGTGTGGCTGCCCGCCGGTCAGAAACGAAGTCTGCGATGGTGGTATCCGTCTCGTGTCCCACGGCTGATATAACCGGGGTCTTACAGTCGAATATGGCTCTGGCCACAGCTTCCTCGTTAAAGGCCCAGAGGTCCTCTATGGAGCCTCCTCCTCTTCCGGCGATGATAACGTCTACATTACCGTATCTATCAAGGGTCTGTATTCCTTTAACTATGCTGGATACTGCTCCTTCACCCTGTACCTGGGCAGGATAAAGGATGATCTCTATATAAGGGTTGCGGTTCTTGGAAACCGTAATAATATCCCTTACAGCAGCTCCCGTAGGGGCCGTTACTACTCCCAGCCTCTTTACCAGCCCGGGAATGGGCTTCTTGTAGGATTCGTCAAACATCCCCATCTCGGAAAGTTCTTCTTTAAGCTTTAAGAACCTGGCATAGAGATCTCCGGTACCGTCAAGTTCTATGGAGTCGGCGTATATCTGGTAGGTCCCGTAAGGCTTATATACACCTATACGCCCCGTAACCACTACCTTATCTCCGTCCTTCATTTTAAACTTCAACCCGGAACGGGAGCCTGCAAACATGGCGCCGGAAAGGGCTGCCCCGGAATCCTTCAGGGTGAAATAGATATGTCCGCTGCTGTGGTATTTGCAGTTTGATATCTCACCGGTAACGCTCACCGACCTGAGAAGGGGGTCAGAATCTATAATATTTTTCAGATAATCCGTAATCTTACTTACCGAAATCTTATTTGGCATCTTCTTCACTAATCTTTACTATTCGGGCAAGAACACCATTTATAAAGGAGGGCGCCTGATCGCCGCCGAATTTCTTAGCCAGTTCCACAGCCTCATCAATAGCCACCAGGTCCGGAATGTCTTCGTCGAAGCGCAGTTCAAATACAGCCAGTCTGATGATGGCCAGCTCCACCTTACCCATACGGGATATATTCCAGCCTTCGGCATGAGATGTAATGATCTCGTCTATCTCTTCCATGTGGGAAGAAACCAGGTCATAACGCTCCTCTACTTTCTTCTGCTCATCATCAGAGAGTTTCCCGCTTTCTTCATTATCCTTAAAGAAGTATGCAAGCTGGTCTTTCA
>Ga0310695_10004821_pt1 | contig 24318 bp, 50 predicted proteins | sample RumenRJG_04DNA_FD_203882 | JGI IMG/M metagenome (GOLD analysis project Ga0310695, IMG submission 203882) | Bovine rumen microbial communities from Lethbridge, Alberta, Canada - RJG_04 (v2) (version 2) | ecosystem: Host-associated > Mammals > Digestive system > Stomach > Rumen | place: Canada...
CTATTTATTTGTTGCATATTATTCATGGGTTGTTGATTATATGTATTAACGTATGGGTTAATATAAGGATTGTTATACATTTTCATTCACTCCTTTAAATAAAAAGAAGGAGGGCATATAACAAATGTGTTTTACTACGATCTGTCATATTTTCCCTCCTTCTGATAATATTTTCGCATAAAAAAAAGAACTAAACGTGTCTAGTTCATTTCTAAAAAATGTCAAATTACTTTCAATATTTTCTTTTTCAAAGTTTTTACTCTTCTATTTACTGTACTTTCGCTCATTCCCATTTCTATTGCTATTTTAGTAATAGAATAATCTTTTATTTTCATTTCAAATATTTTGGTTAGTTCTTCATTAAGCATTGCCTTTTTGCATATTGTATTAAATTCTTCCTCGGTAAATTCAAACAAACTATAAATATCTCCCACATTGACCACATCTGCGTTGCTTTCCTTTTGATTTTTTTGTTTGTGATTTTCTATATTTTGTTTTCATTACTCTTTTAATTTTCTGCTTTGCCATTATTTATATCTCCATTATTACCAATATAATTATTGTAACCATCTTCATTGTCTTGAGTAATGGTAGTAGTATCTTCTATCGTGCCAATATCATTTAACAACCACAAAGTATATCCTAGCAACCCAATAAACGCAACAAACGTAACTAACCAAATTATAAACAATCTTTTGTTTTGGACTTTCAATATATGTAACATCTCACTTGCTTTCATATATTACCCCCTATTTCTTAACTGCTAAAGTGTTCAATTCCCTCATGATGTTGTCAATATAACTATTTCCACCCATTGCTTTATATTGCTCATACATATAAGCAATGTTTTCCTTTTCGTAAGTTGGAATCGAACCTATTTCAGTATAAACATAATACTTGCTTGTTATTGCACTTCTTAATAGACATTTTAGGGCTTTTTCTTGGTTGTTTTCCTTTCGCTTGTATTCTTTTACTTTAGCCGCCAAATAACCTAAAACCCCCGTTACGATAAACCCCACTATTGTCAATACAACTTTCATCACAATTTCGTCAACCATAAACTCCCTTTCCCACTCTCGCTATGAAGATTATAGCACCGAAATTCACGATTGACAAATTAGTTTTTTAGTTCACTTGCTTGCTTTATTAAAGAATCAACTTCGCCGATTACATCCCCAAAATAATTTTGCAACAAGTCGCTTTTTTCTTTGGGGTTTCGCTTGCCGTATCTTCTTTGTGTTGCTTGTCTGTTGACTGTTCTTCTTTTATCATCAGTATAACTTCTTTCTTGATATGTAAGTCTGCCACCCAAGTGGTTTACTTGATAATTTTGTATTCTTATGTATAAATTTCTTATTTCTTCATCGCTCAACTTATATCTTTTTATCATTTCTCTTTTAAATGGCTTTGAAATTACCACACTATCCTTGTACATATTAAATATTAATTCTATTTTATCCATTTTTATTCTCCCTCATTATTTGTATTTCTTATATAATCCTTTCTAGTCATTATTACAAAATCATTATTTAAAGGCATATCGTTCCTTAATATAACTGGATAACCTTTATATGTGTTTACTCCTAATCCCAAATCAACACCTTTTTCTTTATCATCAAAGGTTCTAAAATGTTTATGGTCAGTTAATATAACAACATCTTCATCTATGTTAGTTATAAAATACTCCAATATATCATTTAATTCTTTATAATTTTTATACATTTTTATTCTCCTTTTATTAAATTATATCTTCTATTTATTTCTTCTTCATAAGTAGGATAATTCTTGATGATATACTTTTTTAAACTTTCGATTTCATCTTCTCTTAAATAATATTCACCGATTGCTGATTCGAAACAATCATCTGCACAATACTTTCCTAAATTTCTCCTAAAATATTGTTTTGCATAAGTTAAACTTCTTTCTTCCATATTCATTCACCTTTATTTCCTTTCCATGATTTGATATTACCATAATATTATAATAATTGCAACAAAAATCGTGTTTATTTTTCATTTGACACTAAATTTTACACAAAAAAGAGTTATTTCGTGCTAACTCTTTTGTACCCAGAAACTACGAGCCTATTTTTGTAAGTATCTAACCCTGCTTTTTGACTAAAATCGTTGTATTTGCTTGTAAGTTGGCTTATTTTTTGTTGAGCATTCGCAATTTCGGCCTTATCTCCACTTGATCGTGCTATTATTTGCCTGTCTTTTTGCCTACGAATTTCTGTTTCTAGCTTTCTTTGTACTTGCGTGGCTTGATAAGCAGTATATTTCTTGCCTTCGTACTCAACTTCTCGTAAACTATCCTCTCTTATTTTTCGTAATTGGTTTCCTGTAAAACTTGGTTTATTTACTCCTAGAATAATGCTAAATACAAAATGCCTACAATTATACATTCCCACAGGTCTTTCTAGGTTGGAATTTATTTTTTCGAACTCTTTTTTACTAAATTGTCGCCCATTAATAAATAAATGGTCTTCGGCACATGGAGAATGAGCAGAAATTTCAACTCCGTCAGAATTTAATTCCTCTCCTACACGTTCTTGAACACCAATATTTACTCGCCTTATTCCCTCGAGTACGTTTTGCCTTACCGAACTATCAATTCGCCTGTTATAGCCACTTTTATAAGTATTAGAAGCCTCATGCACCTTTATTCCACTATCTGCGAGCTGCTTTATCGTGTTTCGCATCGCACTTTGGTAGTCAGTAACGCCACTTGTTACATTGTAAACTGCCTCGTCTATTAAATCACGATAGACTTTTTTCATTGGTTTAAATATTGTCCTGTCATTGCTATCTTTAAAAGTGAATCCGATGTTTGTTGTCTTGGATAAATTCTTGAATGTTCCGTAAGTTTCCTTTTTAATCGTTTCAACATACCTTTTTAGTTGCAAATTGTCATCATAAGGGATAAAATCTTTCCCTTTGACTTCATAATAAGCCTCGGCAAATCCCACGTTCTCTTTTGCAACTTTATCTAACAATTCATCTATTTCTTGTACCGATTTCCCACTCAACCTAGACAACTCATTCAACAATTGGTCGATTTCCGTACTATAACGCAATTCCTGAGCTAGTTTGTGAGCCTCACTAGGTGTTAGACCCTCGAACTTTTTTATTGCCTCTCCGAGCTTTTTAAGTACTTTTGTGTTGTATTTATTAAATCGGTTGTAAAATCGTTCCAAGACTGCATCAAGTCTTTTCTCATCATTCATTATCGCCATAGTTCCCCTCCGTTAAATAAATTATACCACAAAAAAAAGAGATTGGCTAAATCTCTTAATATTCAATCTCTGGACTAGAATAGTCTAGTAAAAATTCCTTGTTGATTTTGTATTTGGTTAAGAACTCCTGAATAGCAAGTAGTTGAGAATACAATGTTGGATAGTTTTCTTCGGTTATTTCAGTGGTTGTTGGGGTTGCTAATACATAATAGACTACTGTGTTATGTGTTGATAACCAAGTTTTGAAGTCACTTGCACTTGTAATACTATTATTTGATATATATATGTCTTTTATATTATCGTTAGCAGTTCTTACTCCTATTGAATTGTTATAATTGTTTCCAAAATCAACAATTCCAGCGGTATTTTCTATGCCTTTGTAATATTCACAATAAGTGGTTTGTGTGTTTGATATTCTAGCATAATTACCTAATGTTCTATAAAACACATTGTATGTATATGAAGTGTTTATAGCCCAATTTTCACTACCATCAAAAACAACTTTATCAGTCTTCTTCTCCAAATAAAACTCTCCATTTTGAGAATAGATTCGGTCTTTGTAATCTGAGATGTTACATAGTTCTATATCTCCCAAACTCAAAGGAAAGATTTCTGATATGCCTTGTCCTCTAACCCTATACTCAACATCCCCACTTATGTTGTTAACTTCTACAGGATTTTCGGGGGTTGGATCTCCGTCTTGACTAGTTCTACCGACAATACCATTTTCAGATAAGTCGGTTTTGTCAGATGACTGATTATAAAATTTGCCTAGCACAGGAGCAATATTTTCGATGTTTTTATCAAGATTATCATTACTATTTTCTTCAGTAATGTCTAACCCTAACTTATCAATACTATTCCAATCGTTTCTAAGATGTTCTGTCATTTCATTAATTCTGCTGGCTATTGACATTATACGCCACCTCCAACATCTAATGTAGTTAAGATGCTTTCTATGTCTCCAACCAAGTTATCTACGTATTTTTTGTTAACAGCGTCTCCATCGTTTTCAGGATCTTTTACATTACCTATATATGTTTCTGTTGGTGTAAGTACTATGCTGTTACTATCTCCAGTATCATTATTCATAATACCGAAATCAATTTGCTGACCTACATTATTCATAGAACTAGAATAGTTTGTGCCTTTTATTGTCACGTCCGCAGCTATAGGAACATAATCTGATTCCAAAGTATCACTGGTGGCTAATAAAACAGAAGTCCCATCATAATTGCCACTTGTAGTATTTATTCTAATAGAATCCTCATCTGCGCCAATAGGAATACTACCGTCTATTGTAACATCCCATAATGAAAGTAACGGGCTGTCAGTTTCATTATAACTACCGGTAACTGAAATATTAGCAACATTATTGGAAACTATAGACGATTCATTTATTTGAACATCTATATTGTTAGCTTCGATGGTATCATCTACATAACTTTTAATAACTCTGTTTTGAACTGCGTTTGTACTGCTATCTGACATTTCAGTGTCTACTGTTCCACTACCTCCGCCTTCAATGGTAATGTTGCCGGAACCTAATATACTTTCGTTGTTTATTGTTTTTATGTTCGTTCCTGATACTAATAGAGATTGCTTTGAGTTCCATGTTGTTTTTTCGGAGTCTGTAACGACACGATGTGTAACATCACTACTTAATTGACTCAATTTGGTTGGTATAAGATTATTTACTTCTGTTTTTGTATAATAATTAGTCAAGTCAACAGTAATTTGCTTAGTTCCAACCAATTCCCAATCGTTGTTTATCCAAACGTACTCATCGTACATGTCACTTTCTTCGGTGTCAGTTTTTGGCACGAAGTATAAAGTATCTTCACTACCAACTAAAGGCAACTCGTTTACAATAAGCAAGTTGATTGCCCCGGGGTCTCCTTTGTCCCCCTTATCACCTTTATCACCTTTTTCTCCTTGTATTCCCTGCTCACCTTGAATACCTTGTTCTCCTTTATCTCCTTTGTCGCCTTTGTCTCCCTTTTCTCCGTCATAGATACTTACACTTTTTTCTTCACCATATCTATTTGTAATTGTAACTGTTGCCACATTTCCAACTTTCTCGGCATCAATGTCAACATTCGCAACTTGATTTAACCCATTCTGTAATTCTTGTTCAAATTGTTCCATCTCGCTTGGTGTTATCGGCTCGCTATTCTCGGCATCTTTCAAGCTTCCTACCCAGCTTTCAAAATAATCAGGGCTTGGGTTGTATCTTACAATTTCCTCACCATCCTCAACCTTAAAAGCAACAACTCCGATTTCCAAAGTTCCTTTTTCCGTAAGAACTTCGCTAGGATAATCACACTCATTATTAACAATAATTTGCTTGTAAGTATTTCCGTTCAAAGTAAAATATGCTTCTTTTACGAACTCGCTCGTTATCGCCTCATCAAACTCAAACTCGCACTTGCTTACTTTTATTTCTAATTCGTTAATAGGCTCGGTCTGTTCTTTTACAATTTCAACATTATGTGGATTTACTCTTATCTTCATTATTCAACACCTCCAATCAAATCATTAATGCTTGGGTCTGTGTCTTTAATCTCCTGTATCTTCTGCTCGGCTATTTCCTTTGTTTCGTTGTAAACTTTCATACGATATTCAACCTTGCTTGTAATACCCTTATCAACCTCACGTTCAATTCTTTGTTGTGTCTTTTCTTGGTTTTCGAATCGACTATAATCGAAGTCTATTTGTATCTCATCCTCGCTTAGTTCTATTCCTTCCAAATAACAAACTGACTTAACCAAATCAATAAGAATGTCTTTGATAACTGCCTCGTAAACTTGCTTTGTTCTAAATGCCTCATCGTTTTCGCTTAATATCTCGGTAGCAGTTGCAACTCCACCACCATCGAATTTGTAATAATCTTCTCCAAATCCTAAAGCACTTGAATACCAACTTAATTCTGCGTTGATTGAATCAATGTGTTCTTGATATCTAATATCAAAACTTATGTCCTTAACAGGCTGGTCTTTCATTCCGTTCATCGCAACGTAAGTCCTGTCACTCTTATCAAAGAATAATTGCTGCGAAATTGTTCCATCATCATTGACTTGTGGAGCAGCCTTTAAAGCAGTCTTGTCAACCAATATTCTTCTTTTACCATCAATAAACTCATTATCAAAACTATCGTACTTATCATCAATCGCCTTTAATTTATCAATCGAATTCGCATAAATACTTATTCCCATCGGTGTTTTCAAGTCAACATTGTTTACAATCGGTGGCTTGATAATTTGAAAATGTGGCGTGTCTGTGTCATATTCAACAACTTCTTCAACATCTGGGTATTTTTCCTCAAATGGAATCAATTTTCCTAACTGATTAGGGTCTTTTGATTTATAAACTTCGTGATATTTAATGTACTTCTGTTCAAGCTCGTCATTTTCGTTCTTGCTTATTTTAAACTCATGATAAGTCAAGTGGGTGTAGTAATAAACTGTCTTTTTCTCAACTTCTTGAAACCTATCCATAACAATAAAGCCTGTGATATTAAAGTTGTCGTAATCATAAGGAATTATCATCATCGCATCGTTGATATACTCAATTCGTGTCCTTCCCAAGCTATCTTTGTATTCAGTCATAGCAGTTGTTCCCAAGCCGAAAGCCAATTCCAACATTTGTGGGAACATGATCGTAAAGTTATTCTGCTTGCTATTTAAAACGTCCCATAATCTTTTAGTTTTCTCATCACTGCCTAGCTTAATACCACACTTGTTAGACCAGTTCAACTTCATCATGTCCTCGGCACTCTTTTTAGCCATCGACATTGTTTTCTTTTCTACTTCTCCAGTAGAACCATCGGCATATTTGACATTGTAAAAATGAAAGTCATCAACCGATCCTGCAAACCAACTTTTCCAAACTTCTATCATGTCATAGTAATCAACATTTATAACATTGACACCTTTGGCACTAAGTTGGCTCTTTAAATCTTCATAAATAGTCATACCTAGCCTCCTTTTTAAAATTCCAAACCTAACTTTTGAAGATTTGCTTTAACGTAATATTGGAATTCATCAACGGAGTGGTCGGCATAGTAGTAAGAATAATCGTTCGTGTAAGTGTTGTAATATGTTTCTTCCGTAAGTTCCTTTTCCTCTTTATCAGGAACAGGCTTGCCTTTTTCAACACTATCTTTCTTCCACATATAATTGCTCAACTCTTTTATATGAATCCAATTATTACTCGTGTTTAGTATAACATACTTTTCCGTATCTATAAAATCTTGCGAATAATCAATAAGTTCTTCTTTGTCTTTGCCTTTGTTTACAGGTTGCAAGTTTATTCCGAACATTGCGAAGTATTGGTTTCGTAAAGCACCTTCTGCCGAGTCTATCGTTTCCGTATCAACTACTGTGTGATACTTCTGACATATTTTCGTTCTAAAATCAAATATATCTTGTGCTAGTTCGCTCGGAGCTTTCTTCCTAGACTTTTCATGTGGCGAATAATAGTAAGTGTCTAACCTGTACCATCGTCCGTCTGTTGCATATCCATAAGCGCCACATGAGGTTGCGCTTGTTTGATGTCCGGAGTCGATTGCAAAGTCAACATACAATATTCGGAGCTTGTTTTCTTCGATATAATTCGGCTCTTCAACAATAAATAAATCAGGATTGTATATCAACCCCTCAATTCCTATAACTTCACCAAGATATATCCACCTGTATCTTTTCTCATCATATTTCTTTAATCGCTCGGCTTCTTCAATAAATCTTCTACCAAGCCACTTTTCAGGAACAGTTCTATAATCCGAATGATGCACTATAACATCGTCCCTTTGAGCCATCTTGTCTGCCCATTGATTTACCCAATGAAAACGGTTTTTAGGTGGATTGTAAGAATACATTGTAACAAACCAATCATCATTACCTCTCGAAAATGTCGCTATTATTTGGTCTATTTGGTCAGGATTGTCAAATTCAGTAAGTTCCTCAAACCATACCATTTTAATTGGAGCTTCTTCATCAATAAACCCCTTAACTCTTTCGTAATCGTCGCCACCTGCGAAATATATATTGTTATTCGTTTGAAATATATGTATTTGAAAAGGGCTGACAGTTGCCTTGTAGTCAATCCCCTCTGTTAGTCCAAGCCTTTTTAACGCTCGCTTTATTTCCTTAAAAACACTATTCCTAATTGTATTTTGATATCGCTTAATTACAATAGCATTGCAATTAAAATATTCCAAGTTGAAATCATCGGTTTTTAGCGAGATCATGCTTGTTTTTGTTGAGCCACGTCCACCTTTGTATATCTGATGAGGTTTCTTGCTATTGAATGTCTTATAAAAATGTGGAGCAATTAAATCTCTTAAATCTATACTTTGGTTCATTCTTCATCGTCCTTTGGTAATGAATTTACAATCGTTATTTTTGTTTTGTTAGAATTATCCTGTTCCTTTTCTTCTCCCCACTTTTCTTTCTTGCGACATTTTAACCAATAAATTTGAGCAGTAACATTGCCTTCCATTGCACTTTTGTAAAGAGCATTTTCAACCTCAAAATCAACTACTTCTTTACCTTTTTTTAAAGCCTCGGAAATCTTGGGCTCCTTTTTCTTCCAATCATAAATAGTACATTCATTAATACCTATGTTTTTCGCAATTTGCTCTAGCGACAAACCATCTCTAGCCCAACCCTCTAGCAATATGAGTTTGTCTTCTTGCAACCATTCTTGAATTTTAGCCACCTCATACCACCTACTTTCTTAAAAATCTAATGAAATTATAACATTAATACGAAAAATTGTCTATTTGAACCTTTTAGCCGAGCGAATCAAGTAGTGATATGGAAAGTTGTTGTTCATGTAGTTCCATAAGTTTTCAATCTGCCACTCTTTTAATTTTAAAGCGTAAAATTTATTGCGAGTTTCAACGATGAAGTTCGCCCATTCTCGCTTTTGCCACATAGAAAAAGACGAAATACCCCTCTGATACTCGTCTTTTAATGCTCGAATATGTTCAACCGATTCCCTGTAAGTCCAATTTGGATTAACGTAAATCATAATACCCCTACCTTTTTCTTGATTTTATCATAGAATGAGTAAAAATGCAATAAAAAAGACAGGAGTTGAATGCAATGAAAGAAACCTGTCAATTTTATATAAAAGAATAAAAGGGGTATTGTGTCTCATATACACAATTGGTGCGTTTATATGCACCATAGAATAGATATGTGGATACTTTCACCGCTATTTGATAGTTCTCCTATATTCTTAGGACATATCTACTCTATGCAACCTATAAACTAGGTGGCATACTTAAACTAGGGTTTTACATTTACTCATATTAGTAAAACTAATGCTTTCAAACAACATAACTCCCATGCAAACTAGATTTATAAGTTTTCCTAGCTAAAATAGAAAATAGAGGTATCAACCGAACTTCCCTAAAATTGATTATAACATAAGTTGGTTAGTTTGGCAAATTGGTATTGAGTAGTTCAATAATACGTTCCCCCATCCTTTTTCGTTCACAAAAAATAAATCGAACACCATATTTTGCTTTCATAGTCTGCATCACCTTACATAGCGTTTTTCCAGTAACTTTTGTTCTTTTACTTGACCAATTTTCTAAATCTTGCATTGTTTTTACCTTGCCACCGTTGATAAGAAAAATAAATTCTTTTGCACCTAATTCTTGCCCTTTAAATATTTCCCTTTTGACACGATCATGTGATTGAGTATTGCAAAGATTTGCTGCAATTTCTTCAATGTCTTTTTTTGTGTCAATTAACACAGAATAATCTAAATAAAAGCCATTTTCTTCATTATACCTTAATGCCATGTAGTCGGCACTTGGTAAACCTGTACGAATGTGTAATATTTCTTGTTTGTCAAACTCTTTAATAATATGTTGCTCCTTTTGCTGACGGGAGTCTGTTAAAATAATAAAATTACTCATAATCTCTCCTTATTCCCTATTTATTTGCCTTTCTAGGCTCGTTTTATATCTCCCTAGACCATTTATACTATTTTTGCATTTTTGCTTGTGTATGAGCCTTTAAAATAGTTTTTAATCACTTTCACTATTAACCAAACAACAAACAATGAATGCCCCAATCACAAATCCTAAACAAAATTTTATCATTTCTTAACTCCTCTCTTCTTTACAAATGGCTTTTCAAATTCAACGTACATAGTGCATTGATTGTCATTGCCAATAACCATACATTCTTGGTATATATTCTTATCTAAAGTGTCAATAGCTGTGTATGAATAGTTTATGTCGTTAAATTCAAATATAAACTCGTAAGGTTGCCCTCTACCTTCTATTGGTCTTTTCCTTGCCCAAAGATAATACATATTACTTAACCTCCATGCTGTTTATTTTGTCTATTATTTCATTGATTTTACCCACAATATACAATTCATTTTCAGTATAATTATGTCTAGGTTCTCCATACATTTTTTCTATCTTCTTATCTTCTTCTATTATTTCTACTTTTGTGTTTAAGTGTTTCATTATCCAAGTATTATCTGTTTCATCATTAAAAAATAATTCAGCATTATGTTTTGAACGATAATCTCTTTCGTGTTCAATATATTCCCATATTATATTATTATATATTATTTTCTTTGGTACTTCTTCTCCTTTTGCAATTCTATCAAGCATATCTATTACTTTCATATAATCACTCCTCCTCAACATCACTAGCATAAGTAAGCCAGAATACAGCCTCTTTTAATTTCTGACTAGCTATTTGCTGTTCTTTGCTTCTCTCACAACACGAATCTAAATATTCAATAAAATGATCCAAATTATCAACCATACTGGATAAATATGCTATTCCATCTATAAAGTCCATATAATCACTCTCCTATCCTATATTCCTCTCTCTAATACTCTGATTAAATCATATTTTTTCCTTATTCTTTTCTTTTTGTGATTTTTATAATACAAACATCTTTCTAATAAATTACCCTTCTTCTTTTTATGTATTGTAAAACTACATTCAATAGGTTCACTTGGTATTGCCCATTCAGGTACTTCCATATCAGAACCATTTGTCTTTAAATCAACTTCTTTAGTAGAACATAAAGGTTTATAATTTACTCCATCAGTTGAAATACTTATATTTCTCATTCCTACTTTCATATTACCCTCCTAATCAAATATTGTTTTGCCTATGTATTCAACACTAAATTCGTTTGCAAAATACATATCAACAATTGTAATAACATCATCAGTTTCTATCTTGCAGTATTCTTTAAAACTTTTAATGTGTTCTAAATAATTTTTTCTATCTCCTCTTACTCTTACTGACTTTAACTGTCCATCTTCGTATCTTAAATCAATTACCTTTAAACCATCGAATTTAATATTATAATCTTTGTTATAATCTCTTATCATTGTTATATCTATCATTATTACCCTCCTAATCTACTTTTTCTAACTCTAATTCTTTTTCTATTATTTCTATAATTTTATTTGTATCGTTTCCAATTGTTTCATAATTATTGTCTTTTGCTTTTTCAACAATCTCTTTTATATCTAGTAATGCTTTACCTAACATTTGATAATCGTGGTCTAATGCACGATAATTATCTGATATTAAAACCAAACTTTCTTTTGTTTGCCTACATACATTTCTAAATTTATCTTTTCCCCATGCCATAATCATCACTCCTCTATCTTTTCGATCATGTCGGCTTTTATTAGGTCGTATAATGTATCTAATTTCTCATTATGTCCTAATATCCCTGAACAATCTATTATTTTAGATTCTTGATGAATAAGAACATCAACCAAATCTCTGTCTTTTTTACTTGGTTTATAAAATAGATTGGCTCTAAAAATGAAACCAAACTTCTCCAACTCTTTTAAATCAATTGATTCTTTTATCTTTAACATAATCTACTTACACCTGACTTTCTAATAGTTCTTCTATTTCATTTATTGCTTCCATAACATAATTTCTAATGTCATCCCCTATTACCCCTCTATTTTCTAATGGAAATAATAAGTTATCGACTTTATCGAGTAAGTATAATGCTAATTTTAACTTATCTTCGCCAGTTTTCATAATCAATTTACACCTGACTTTCTAACTTAAATAATACCTTTGATGTTTATGAATAACATATTTACCTATTTTATCTTGATGTATTTTTAATTCTCTAACAGGTGTCGAATCTCTTTTTTCATTGTATTCATCATCAAATGCACATCTAACTTTTTTGTAGAGTAAAATTCTATCTTCATTAAACACTTCAGTATAACCAATTATTGTTGCATATAATTCTATTTTCATAATCAATCCACTTCCTTTATCTAATTCCATAAGTATAACTATCTTTATTTACAACTAGAGTTTTTAATACTGCATTTTCTTGCTCTAACTTTTCTATGATATTATTTAATCTTTCTATTTCTAATTTTAAACAAGCAATTTTTTCTCCTTGTGGTGTATCATCAAAATCAATGTCATCTTCTAAACTACAATATCCACTATCTAATGCTTCTTTCAATGTCACTCTTTATCAACTCCTTTTAGTTCTTGTAATTTATCAAATACATTTTGTAACTTTTTACTACCTGCTAAATATACATTTCTGTCATATTTCCAATCAATATAATCATCAGTATGTTTTTCAATACTTTTTTCTAACCATTTTTCTAACTCATTTAAAATAGACTTTAATTGATAATTTTCTTTATCAATTAGTTCTTGATATATAGAAGCACCACTAGGATAATCTCTAACATAAAATTTAACTACTTCCTTGTTTCCTAAAAAATCTAACTTTGTTTCATCAGTCCATAAGTTTATTTGCCCTTCTATAAAAGGGTCTTTTTCTACTTTTGCTATTCGATAACCATTAAGATATTTGCCTTCTAACTCATTCACTCTTTATCACTTCCTTTAAAAATAGAATTATATAAACTTTTTAATTGATTTATAATTTGCTCTTTTGAAGAATTTTCCCAATCATATTTTAAAAACTCATCACTAATTAATTGTAATTGTTTATTTAGTCTTTCTATTTCTTCTTGTTGTTCTATAACTTTATCTTTTAACTTTTGATATTCATCCTCGGCTCTATCAATAACATTGCTTAACTCTTCGTTACTCACTTTTCTTTTACCCTCCTCACTTTAACCTCTTCTGTTTTACCATTAAATTGGTTTAATATCTTTTTTATTTCTTTTAAATCTTCTAACTTAAATTTCCTATAATCTAATTCATAATACAACTTAATTAAAACTTCATACATAAACACTACCTCCTGTATATTCTCATCTTTTTGTTTAATATCTTATTCCAAATATAAATTGCCCAAAATCTTAATCCTTTTCTTTTAAATGAATAAATATATTCATCGGTAATAATATATATCATTTATAACTCCATACCAATTAGCAAATTAACTATGCCTGTGTCTCCTTTTTCTTGCTTTCCCGTTTTTTGCTTTTTAACTTTTTTATTTCTTTTTTTAATTCAATAATTTCTTTTTCTTGTTCTTTAAGCTTGCCTTCCCATATTTCTTTTTCTTTTAAATTGATTCTTTTTTGTGTGTTTAATTCAACTTGCTTCTTTTCTAAATCTTCTTTGGCTACTTCATACTTTAGCGACAAAGTATTATATTTCTTTCTTGTTTTTAAATGTTCAAATATAGTCCTTTTAAAATCTTTCATTTTACTCATTTCTACCTATCTCCTTTATCCTTTTTGAATATTTTAATTTTCTTGCAAATTTATCCCTTTCAAACTCACATTGAAAGTACTTCTTAAAAGTCTTCAACGTTTTTAAGTCAATCAACTCCAAATAGATCATAATGCACCTCAATTCAATTCTTCTTCTAATTCTTTAACAATATTTTCTATCTCTCCAACCGTTTCCTCATAATTTTTAGTCAACCCCTCTAGTCCATACAATTCATCCTTTATAAGCCGAATCGCAGTTTTGTAATATTCCAAATTCTCCTCCAATTTTTGATGATAACCCATGTCTACCTCTATCCATTCAGGTTGGTTAGCATCTTCAATAATATCTTCTCTCACAATATCCCTCCTAATAATTCAAATATTTTTGACAACTTGTCTTTTGGAAATTTATGTCATAGCACTGTTTGAAGTTGTATAAATCTATAAACGTATGAATAAATCCAAAAAACACTACCCCAATAATAACACTAGCTATGAATGTTAAAACCAAAATTTCTTTTTCTAACGTTTCCATACTCTCCTCCTATCTATCCATTTCATTTTGGTTTACTAAAACCATTTCGCCACGTTCTATTTTTTCTATTCTTGCGTTGTATGTTGCAATCGCTGCTATCATAACAGCACCCATAAAAATAGTAAAAATAGTTGTTTTAATAAAATCTTTCATTGCACTCATCTCCTTACATTTTAATATTAACATAATATTTACTCAAAATCAATCATTTTTACAAATTTCTTTTGCATGAGTGTAAAGATTGTCAAGACGTTCTTTAAATTCTTTTGAAGTAATATTTTTCATGTATAAATCAGTCGCCAATGAATATGTTTTTTCTCGCAAATATTTTTCTTCTTTTGATTCGTTGTAAAGTTCTATCAATAAATCTTGAAACATCTCAAACTTATTTGGAAGTGGCTCTTTTTCAACAACGTCTTTTACATACCTCATCAATTTGTATTGGTCTTTTACAACATTGCAAACAGATTCAATATTCAAGTTTCCAAACTTTTTATAAAATGATTGGAACAATACAAAAAGTCTTTTGTAATGTATAAAGTGTTTCTCTTCTAATTTAGTTTCTTCTAACAATTTTGGATTCAACCAAAAGCAAGATAAAAGAGATAGTTCTATTTCTGCATAATCATACATTGCTATCACCGATACAAATTTCTATATCTTCAATCAATCCTGCATTTTTTATTTTTTCGAAATACTCTTTAGTAATCATTGAATATATTCCTTTTGTAAATTCGCAAAATATTTGCCCAAATTCATCAATAAAAATATTCATATTATCCCTCCTATAAATAAAATTTATCCTCATTTTTATAATTCAAAAATCTCTTTGTTTCAACTTCAAAATACTGCCCTATAAACATATCTTGAATTCCTTGTTCTCTGTTCTTACAAACTTCCACAATATTGTCGTACTGATATATTTCATTGTCTTTATTCCATTTAAACATTTCGCTTGTCTGTTTTATAAAATCATTGTTGACTCTGTGAACTATAAACACATTATCTGCGATATTAGTCAAGTCGGCAGTCCCTGATATATCATACTTTCTTAAAAAACTTGTTGATTTTCTAGGGTGGCATACAAAATGAATATGTATTCCCAATCTTTTAGCCATATCTGACAAATCAGTAATCAACCTAGTTTGAGCATCATATTTGTCTTTGCCATCACCCAAATTCATACTCATAAGATTATCTAAAATAACCATCTTTACATTTTTATTTTTGACTGCATCATAAATCGCAAAAATAATTTTATTAATATCATTTCCGAGATCATTGTCATAAACAAATAATCGGTTGTTAGAAAACTCCATCACTTTTTCTTTATCCCTCGGATAATAATAATCGTACTGTTGATTATGATACAAATTAGCCTTCCCACAAATTTGTAAATTAAGCCATTTCATTAATCTGCTATCTTTTAATTCCCCACTAAAAATCAACACATTATAATCTCTTTTAAAACTTTCGATAGCAATTTGTGACAACAATGTAGATTTACCACTACCATTTCCACCACTCCAAACACTCAACTCACCAAGTGCAAAACCTTTCAAAAACCTATCCAACTTCGTTATCCCCGATTTTATGTAAGTAACATTTTCGTTACTTTCCATGTCTATTTCGCTCGAAGTCTTATAATATTTCAAATTGCTAGCATCTATCTTCGCAAGCTCTTCGATTTTGTCTCTAAACTCATTAAAACTCAAATTAATTCCTAACAATTTCTTTGCCCATGAATACTTATAAGCATTGACAATATCGTTTTCTAAAATATTTAAAGTTCTTTTCCAATCATCACTTGGTATTTTGGATTCCAATAACTCCAAATATAGCTTGCTATTAAAATCAGTATATTCCTTTGAAATCTCAACATAATTAATTTTCTGATGCTTTTTATAATATTCATTCAAATATTTAAACATATTTGAATATGCATCGTTCAAAAAATATTCTTCTCTTAAACAAGTTGTTTCAAATGCCTCGATATTATTAATCATGATGATAAGAGTTGCTCTTTCATAATCAATCATATTGTAAATACTCCCTCGTCAATCTTTTTAAGCTGATAAATATTCGGCTCGATATTATCTTTTCTGCACCACTCATCAAATTTGCTTTTCCACTCTTTTTCGTTCTTCCAATTTCTATCTTCGTAATAATCGTAAAATTTTCTGCAATAATCATCAGTAGCCCCCTTTTTGTTGCCATATTCCAAAATAGTCGGAAAATCAAAAATAGGGGTGGGGGTGGGAGTTGCGTCAGCAACTTTATTATCTTTTCTTCTCTTCTCTTCTCTTATATTATCTTCTCTTATATTATCTTCTCTTATCTTGGCATTTTTGGTATGCGACGCATTGCATTCGTATGCGCTCGTATTCGATTGCATACGGTCGCATTCGGTCGTATCTTCATTTCCCCATCTTTTATTTGCATTTTCTCTGTTTTTTTGACAAATTTTGTTGTAATTTTCTTCGCTAAAATCAATTTGGGTTTTAAAACTTTTAAAAACAGAATTCAAATATCTATCATTAAATTTTGGCACTTCTTTTGTTCTTTCATATTTAAAAATACTTCTAAATATCTTCCCAAGTTCTTCATCAGTTAAGTCTTCAATAATTTCTTCTTGACTCATCATGATAAGAAATGCTTGCCTTTTATTTGTCATTTTAATCACCCCTTTCAATCTTTTGGATTTCTATTATATAATCGCTTATTTCTATAATTCTTTTAGTAAAAAATATTAAATCATTTATACCTTCAAAAAGGAATGATAGTTCGTTTTTTTCTTCTTTGTCTTTAACAGATACTAAATATTTCATTTTATTCTCCTTTCTATTTAACTTTTTCAAAATAATCTTCTATTTCAGCATTGTCATTAATCGACTTAACTATTGAATAAGCCATTAATTTAGAACATTTTTGTTTCTTGTTAAAAATTCTGTTAAGTGTCGCTTGGTTGATTCCGATTTTTCTAGCAAGCTCACTTTGATTGATAATAGAAACTTTTTCATCATTCTTCAATATATACATTATCTAACCTACCTTTCATTTAAAATTATAATATAATTATGATTTCTTGTCAAACATTAATTCACAAAAAAACCGACTTTTTTAGTCGGCTTTACATCTAAATTTCAAAAGGAACATCGCCTGTGTCAGTTTCAACTATACTAGCTCCGAAGATTTCTTCGGCAGTTGCATTTTTTTGATGATCCATGTACTCTTCATAATCAACATAACTTCCATCAAGTTTCTTAACTTTTGGAATTTTAACTTCTTTTAATTTGTCAAGCGAACGGATTTGCGTAAGTCTAACTGATGTTCCAATCGTACCATCTTGCTTCTCAAATTCTTCTAATCCAAATACTCCAACTGCTTTTTTACCTGCTAATTTTGTTTCGTCCATGTCAAACTTAAACCCTGCATTACTATTTTCAACTGCAGTAATCATTCCTTTAAGCATTCCCAAGTTTTCTTGCTTTAATGAATAATACTTTGTTGCATTCGGACTCCAAATCTTATCACTTCTTGTATTGTTGTCGAATTGTTGTTGAAAGAATCCACCTTGCTTGTCGCTTTTATCAATATCGACTTGAACTCTTAAACTTTCATTTCCACTTTGTCCTGTATATTTATCTGCCTTTCTAATTACTATTACATGACCACCAAGTTCAAGCGACTCATAGTCGCCGAACTCTTTAACCTCTGTTTCTTCCCAAACTTTTTTATCAATATTTAACATTATTTATCCTCGCTTTCTTGTTTATCTAATTCATAATATTGCCAGTGATAACCACCAGCAGTTTTTTGTCTTTTATTTAAACAATTAGATATCTCTGTTCTTATTATATTTGTTTTTTGACTTGCTTCATTAACACTATCAAAAACATTTATAATATTATAACTTTCATCTAATTGTTTTATTTTTTTGCAATTTCTTTTATGCTTTTCATTGTATAAATTATTATATAAATGTGTACACCATTCAAGATTATCAACATTATTATTACTAGGATTTTCATCTATATGATTAATGCAAGGAAAATTATTAGGATTTAATATAAATGCTTGTGCCACTAATCTATGAACTGAATATTTTTTGTTTTCTTTATTTTTTGATAATTGAACTCTTAAATATCCCTGCTTTGTTTTATCTAATTTTTTTATTTTTTCAGGCATTTTTCTTCCATTAATAATTCTACTTAATGTTTTAATTTTACCTAAATTAGATACCTCATATAATCCTTCATAACCTTTAATAGGTTTCCATATTTCTTCCAATATATCACCACCTTTTGTCTTTAATTAGTAAAGAAAAAGTGCTTAATGATACATAGGATTATTGTCTAGGTAGCCCTACGTATCATTAAACACTCTTTCTACCTAGACAATTATATTATATCACATTTTTAATATTCTTTCAATTCTTTAATAATTTCATATAAATCATTTTCAATGTATTGTTCACCTTCATAACAACCCATTGGAACTCTTGCTGTTGAATTTGGCGAAGTTGTTTCAAATACATATTTTCCATCGTTGTTTTTAGCAATTAAAACTGTATCAAAGTATTTTTCAAGACCTATTTTATTTAATTTTTTACCATTTGTAAGAAGTCTTGTAAATCCTTCATCATCAGTTTGTGTGTGTCCTACAAAAATAACAGTTAAGTCATCTCTTAAATCAGGAACTATGTTTATTAAGTTGAAAATGCAACTTGCTAAATCAACCCACTTGTCAAAGTTCTTGTCTTTGCTTCTTCTCATTTCATCGGCTATCATTATTGAATTGATAGTATCAATCGCAATGTATTTAATATCTTCTCTTTTTTCACTAATTGCAATCATTAATTTTGCAATCTGTTCTCCATCGTTGCTTCTAAAATAATTCTTCTTTTCTGCATTAAAGTCGTTTTTCCAACCTTTGTAATTCAACCCCTTTTTATCACAATCTACATAATATAATTCATTCTTTGGAATGTTGCGAAGTGATACTGTTTTACCACTTGCAGGTTCTCCCATAATTAATAACATTTTTGCCATCTTGGCACTCCTCCTTAATTCTAATATATTTTTTACTTCTTTGTATAGATAAGGCACATTTATAATCTCATAATTCTCGATATTTTCACTAAAGTAAACAATAAACATTTCTTCGAACTTTAAACTCGTGTATTTTTCAACTAGATATTTGTAAATCGAAAGCTGTATGTAATAGTGATTCAACGTGAAATCCTTTAAATGGTGTAAGGGTACTTTCATTTGTTTTGCATATCGTTCAGTTTTATGTATATCACTATTTGTTTTGTAGTCTACTAATACAAGTCCACCTGTTAGTTTGTTTATAAATAAATGGTCGATAGCACTTGCTATGTCATATTCTTCACTACCTATTACATATTCATCAGCAAGGTGTTCTAATCTGTCTTTATAATCTTCATAAAAATTATCTGCTTGTTCAAATATTTTACATATAGCATTTTCAAATTCAATAGAACTATCAAATGTTTTAGGCGTCCAACTTTCATGACTCCAATTTGTTTGTGCGTATTCATGACAAGTAGAACCTTTTTCACAAGCAAATTTATTTTTATATTTCCATTCATCTAATACTTCTTGAACTGATTTGTTATCTCTAATAGCCACCTTTTCGGCAACTGCTTGGCTATCAAACTCGTTGCAATACTCTTCAATAAGTCTTGTAACCGATATTCCAACTCGTTGTCCTTTGTACTCGTAATGATGGTCTTCCTCGAAGAATTTGAAATCTCCAAATGCCTTATTTAATTCATTCAAATACTCCTGTCTTGTCATCTTACTTTTTCCTTTCCATCAAAAGCATATTAATATATGCGTTCAATGACAAACCTTTTTCCTCGGCTTCTTTAGTTAGCTTATCCTTTAAAGAATCTTTGATGTAAATAGGAAAAGGCTTTCTTTTATCTTCCACTATATCCCTCCTTACAATTAATATTTTAACATTATAATAATATAAAGTCAATTATAAAGTGATATTATTTGTTTAAATATTCGTTGTAGTATTTTGTAACCATTGGTAGCCAGTATTGGTTGAGATTGTGGGGATCGTTATCCGCATTGATGGGGCAATAAACAGGTTGAATCTTCTCAATCGTATCTAACCCCCTGTCAAAGTATCTTCTTTTTAATAAACTTACAAATGCATCAATTCCTTCATCAAGTGAATTGTAACTTCTTAAACCTGTGCTACACATGATACCTCCTAAGTTGTTTTTATTTAAAAATGCCTTGCTAGTCCACTTGCCTGTTTCGTGGCGACTTATAGAAACCACAATAAACGCCTGTTCTCGGCTCAAACCATACTCGATAGACTTATTGTATATCTTACACTCAATTTCGCCTAAATGACACGTTTCTGAACGAATTTCGGCTATGTTAGGTTCTTCTTTCTTTTCTTCTTTTAACAAATCACTCTTATCAAGCCTAATTTTTATTTCTTCTTCCTTTACAACTTCCTTAATAACAACCCTCGGATTAACATTCCCATAAATTGCAAATGCAATAATTCCATAAACAACTCCAACCCTTATTAATCTAGGTAATTTCATAAACAACTTAGCTATTAGATTATTAAACCATTTTATTATTTTATAAGTTATATAAACAACCCCCACGATCAATGCTATAATGCATTTTAAAATTTCTTTCCATGCTTTCTTTTTAACCTTTACCCTCTTTTTATATTTTTTATTATTTCTTTCAACCCTTGTCATATTCTTTTCTCCTTTTTATTCTTTCTTTCTATTATCTTTCAACTATTAATAAACTTTTTGGGTAATATCTCTTACCTGTCTTTTTATTATAGATATATTCAATCTCGTTCCCACTTGTAAATAATACAGCATCCTTATCGTTTGCCAATTTCTCAAACATTTTAATTTCTAAGATATTAAATATTTTTTTCATAATATCACCTCCTTGATGATACTATAATATCATATCTTTAATATTAAGTCAATATTATTCTAATATTTTAAATCGTTTTACACTTTTATTGACAAAAAAACTAGGTTTTACCCTAGTTCTTAAACTTCGTAAAGATAAGTTGAATATACCCAAACATCATGCCCATTTAATGTAAGTTTTGCAGAATTTGTTGGGATGTCTATTTCTTTAACTTCATAAATATTATCATTTTTAACATAGCTTACTCCACCTACTACAATATCATCTTGTCCGTTTTCGTTTCCTCCAACATCTACTTCTTTCCAATCATCAAGTGGTATCCAATGATAATCTTTAGCTTTTTCATTGTAGTAGTTTTTATATGAAACACCTGTTAGTTTTGTATTACCAAACCAATTTGTTCCACGTTTAATAATATCTACTTTAAATACTCCATCGAATCTTACTTTAGAACCAATGTGTAAAATTTGGTCTTTTGCTTCTCCTTTATCATCAACAGGTATTTGTGATAAATATTTCCAATTACCTCCAAACCCATAAATAATATTGGTGTTGTCAACAAAATAGCAATCGTCTGTATCTGTTTCGTTAGGGAAACAATAAATTCCATATTTGTTCTTTTTCCAATTAGAAATATCGTATTTATGTTGTGCTATTTCTATATGACAATGAACACCTGTAGATATTGCTCCACCTCCAGCACGATTACCCATATTGCCAAGTTGTTCACCTTGCCTTACGATTTGTCCTATTTGTGCATCAAACGTTTCATCATGTGCCGTTACAAAAGTAGCATAATCAATATTTCCGTTTGCAAATCTAACTTTCTCTAATGATTGCCACATTCCTTGTCCGTTTGAAACATCTCTCCATATAAGTTTACAATCGCAAGGTGCATAATAAGGATACCTTACACCTGCATAAGCCCCACGAACGTCATTAGCCATTGTTCCTCTATGAGTCCCCATATTTGAACCTTGAGTAATGTACATATCAGTAAATGGGCATAGGAAGTCCTGTATTCCACCTCTTACTGATTTTTGACCTTTATACATATTATTCCTCTCCTTTTATTAAATTCTTAAAAGCTTCATAGCAACCTGTACTAGCCAAGCCACTAAATAAGCCCGTTAGAATGACTTCTAACGTGATTTTATCCAAGTTGGTACAAACACTCATGATTAAACCTAAACAAGCCATAATCAACGGAATATACTTATTAGGGATGAAGTCTAGGCTATGCTTTATCACATAGCCAACGCAAAGACATATCCCTACAATTATAGCATTTGCAAAACTTGATAACATCGTTACATCCATTTTTACACCTCCTTATTTCCAACGACCAATAGTAATATATGATAATTTTACGTTTTCAATAGTTTGCCCTGACATATAATTCGCTCCAACTAACCTTATTGAATTATTAGACAATGGGTATCCCATTACTGCGACAATCGAAGCCCAATAAGCTCCACCTGCACGAACTGAACAAATAACTTTAAAACTACTGTCTTTATATGCCACTGGCAAAGTTATATCATTATTTGCTTGAGATGAGGTGGAAATATTAAAAGCCGATGTCTCCCCCCAACAAATTAAAGTACCGTCAATCATTTTTACATAGTTGTTTCCATAGACATCCGCCGTTTCAATATTATTATTAATTATGCTTTGCATCTCGTTTAAGTTACTTGCTGAAGCAGGAGTGCCTCCACTAACACTTCCATCTTGAACATAATATTTAACTCCGCCAATTTCAACGTAAGGTCTTTCAACTAATGTTCCATCTTCCCACACAAAAGTATTCACAAAATCACAACCTTTCTATTTTTATTTTTATATCTAAATCTCCAAAACTTTCGTTTTGCATACTCATTGTATAATATTCATCGAGATATCTTATATTTTCTTTTCTTGCGTCAATTCTATATAATCTATACTTAAATATTAAATACTTGCTATTATCTTTCAATGGTGTAAAACCCAAATTCAAATTATTACTAGGATATATTCCTACGAACTTATCCCGTTGCACGTTAAATGTTATTGAGCTTTCATCAATATTTTCTTGAACATCGCCAATTAAATATTCTTCTTCCATATTTCCTTTTACATTTCCAAAACCTACTGAATACAATTGAGCTTTTGTATATTCATCAACTCCAGTTGTACTATTCCATACTTTGTCTTTAAAAGCAAGATCATTTACTAAATGCAACGGATATTCAATCCCATCACAAACACCGTCGCTTTGCAACAAATCTACCCTTGAAATTGATATGCTTTCATTGTAATTTATTACAATATTCATATTTGAAGTATCTAAATAGGCAAATATATTGCTAGAATCGTTTATTCCAAAACCTATACCCATAATCCTTCTGTTAGCATAGTCATTCATTATAGAAGCCTCGTACCATAAATCATCAATTATAAATAAGCTATTGCTATCAAAGACATAGTTTATTCTTATTGAGTTATTTGTTCTTGTAGTTTTAGCTTTAAAATATTTTTCACTAGGCAAATTTTTTATTGTTATGTCAAACTCGCTTGGCAATATTTCACTATCATAATCAACATTCTCAATAGGAGTATCTAACTTTAAATAACAACATGATATATAGCAATCATCGTGTGATGTTTTTATTTGAGAATCAAACAACCTATACAAATACTCGTTTAATATCATATTCTTTTTAGTCCATGTCTTATCTCCAATTTTTATTTGAATATATTCATTTCTAACTTTCATTGACTACTACCTCGTATCTTTCTTGGAATCCCTCTTCAATATAATCAGAAGTAACAAGATTTATTTTCTTTTGCTCATTGTCTTGGCTTTCACTTGCTCTAAATAAATCAACATAGTTCTCTAGTATATTTGTGTTTTTCAAAGTGTATGACCAACTTTTAACAT
>Ga0310695_10004822_pt1 | contig 24317 bp, 13 predicted proteins | sample RumenRJG_04DNA_FD_203882 | JGI IMG/M metagenome (GOLD analysis project Ga0310695, IMG submission 203882) | Bovine rumen microbial communities from Lethbridge, Alberta, Canada - RJG_04 (v2) (version 2) | ecosystem: Host-associated > Mammals > Digestive system > Stomach > Rumen | place: Canada...
GTAGATGGCATCCACGCGCCCGTCGAACCCCGTCAGGTCGTGCAGAGAGAGACGCACCTCGCCCTTGTTGACCTTCACGCGACCTGCTTCCTGCCACATCCATTCCCTTCCGTTGGCACCCAGCGGTTTGCGCGTTGTCTTCTTGCCATCGACAAGCAGCCAGAACTTGCCCGGCCCCTCGCCGTCCTGCCAGGGCGATGTCCAGTTGAAGGTACGCACGAACACGTAATATGTGCCTTTGACAGGCAGTCGCAACGTGGTCTCAGCATCAGCCACTGGTACTCCCAGGCCATGCGCCAGCAGGTAGGGCGATCCCATCTCGTCCATGAACTGCTGGTCCACCACCCATCCGCCTTTCTCCGTGAAAGCTTCGGCCTCCACCCACAGGCGCTCAGCCCGCTGGGGTAGCGTGCCTGCCATCGCAAGCAACGTAGCAAGGAACACTTTTCGCATCATATCGTTATGCATAAAACATTTTCATAAGTCGTAAAACTCTTTCAAACAGCCTAACGGATCACCCTCTTTTTTGTGTTTCGACAGGTCATCCACTGTAGGGGCATTTCAAACGCCGCCTGCGGCGTTTTAATTTCCGCGTGCGGCGATGACCATCCCCGCGTGCGGCGTTGGCAATCCCCGCGTGCGGCGTTTAAAACCACCCTATGCGAGGTCTGAATTTTTAGTCTCGATCAGTTTTCCTTCGCGCAGTAAGCAGCAACATTGTTAATGCAGAGGGGACCGCGGCCGTCGAAGAAGCTGATGCGGAGGGCTGTTGCTTCGATGGTGGCGAAGCGTAGGATGCGTTTGTAGCCGATGTTGCCGAAGGGCTCGCCCGGGTCGATTTGTGTCCACTTGCCATCCACGAGGGCTTCTGCCTCGAACCGTCCTACCCTTTGTCCCAAAGGAATGTATTCCTGCAAGAGGAGGCGGTTCACTCGGGTGGGCTTGCGGAAGGTGAAGGTGACGGAGCCGGTGGTCGTGCCGTCGGGCGTTGCCCAATAGGTGTCCCACTTGCCGTCGTTCAACTTCTTGGCGCTAAAACTCTTGCCGCGCTCGCTGCTGGCTGTGACCTTAGCTTTGCGCAGAAGATTCGTCTTGAACTCCGCGTCGATTATCTGACGGAAGCGTACGGCGTTGGCGCTGTCGATGGCATTCACCCTACCCTCTCGGTCGACGGGGAAGTTCAGCAAGAAGGTCGCGTTGCGTCCGACAGACTTATAATAGATGTCGACCAGTTGCTCGGGCGTCTTCACCTTGCTGTCCTCCTCGGGATGGTAGAACCAACCCGGACGGATGGACACGTCGCACTCTGCCGCCACCCAGATGTCGCCGTCGGGGAAGCCGCTGTTCAGCACTTGGCTGTTCGGCATACCCGGATAGACCTTGTCCTTCTTGAGGAACGACCAGTTGGGGATGCCTGCAATACCGTTCTCGTTGCCAACCCAACGACAACCCGGACCTCCGTCGCTGAAGATGATGGCCTGCGGCTGGTTCTTCTCGATGATGGAGTGAATCTTCGGGAAATTGTAGTAGTTGCGGCGGTCAATCTTGCGCGTCTCCCGAGCCCCACCGTAGTAGCCGTCGCCGCCATTCGCGCCATCCAGCCAGACCTCGAAGAGCGGCCCGTACTCTGTCGTCAGCTGTTCTAGTTGCTTGTGATAGTAATCGACATAAGCCTGCCGTCCGTACTCAGCATGATTCCTGTCCCACGGCGAGAGGTAGATACCCATCTTGAGGCCGTACTTGTCGCAGGCCTTACGCAGTTCGGCCAGCACATCGACCTTGCCGTCCTTGTTCTTCGGCCCGTCGTAGGAAGACTTAGTGATGTTGTAGTCAGTCAGGGGCGAGGGCCACATGGCGAAACCGTCGTGATGCTTGGCCACGATGATGACGCCCTTCATGCCAGCCTGCTTGAACGTCCGCACCCATTGTTCCACGTCCATCCTCGAAGGGTTGAACGTCTTGGGGTCGGCATCGCCATACCCCCATTCCTTGTCGGTAAAGGTGTTCAGTCCATAATGGACAAAGGCATAGGTCTCCATCTTCTGCCATTGCACCTGCTGTGGCGAGGGCAGCGGACCGATTGGCTCGGGCGCGTTCTTTTGAGCGAAGAGATGGAAGAAGGAAGACGTAAGAAGGCAGGACAAGAAAAGGACTCGTTTCATGGTTGTCAGAGGATTTGTTTTTGTGCAAAGATAAGCATTTTTTGTCTATTTCCGACCAAAAGAGGAAAAAACTTTAATTAACATTCTTTAATCTTTAATCTTTTTCGTACCTTTGGCAGCGAGGAGTATTGTATCATGAAACGTGACACATTATATATTTTATTTGCATGCGTAGCGCGCACACGCGCTTACGCCCACGTTTCTGCCTGCACCCCACCTCTCACATATCTGACTATCAACAACTTAGCGACGCACCCCTCTCCCCGTCCTGCCATATAGTGACGGCAACCCCATCGTGTACCTACTTCTAAGCCAACTCGAAACAACAAAAACATAAAACAATAATCAAATGAAACAAATCAACTTCTTCTTCGCGCTTGTCTTCTTCCTGATTGGAAGTGTTTGTTATGCAGAAGGCGAACTCACTGTGGGTGATACTTTCGTAAAACAAATTAATCTGGCGAATAACGAAGGTACCAACGTAGGCTCATTGTCTTTGTATTTCACCGTGACCAGCACAGATGAGGGGAATTCCACGGTTGCCCTCTATCGTCCACTTTCGTCAGGCTACTCGGCAGAAAATATTCTGAAGACGGGTGCTAACGCAGTCAGCAGCAATGGACTTACTGGCGATGGGACATTGATAATACCGGAAACCGTGACAGATTTATCGGGAAAGATATACACGGTCACGGTCATCGGCGCTAGTGCCTTTGGCGAATATGCCACAAGCATATATCACAACATAACAGGCCTGAAGATTCCTTCAACCATCACACACATCGGTGTACAGGCTTTCAGGTACCTGCAGGATCTATCGGGCAACCTGATTATTCCCGCTTCTGTATGTCAGATAGGCCATCCCGATGTGCCACGAGCAGAACTCTTCTACCAAGATCAATATGGAGAAGTCAAAGTACCTGGTGTCTATATGATGCATACCTCGGCTAGTGGCATTGACTGGTACGAGACACAAGCATACTATTATTTCGCTTATGATTACACCGGAACAAATACCACCTTGAATGTATGTCAGGAAATCTATGACAAAGCATACGGCTATAATGGCGCTACGATCTATCCATCGACGTCCGCATTCTGGTCGTGGCATTATTCACGAAATTGGTATGGAAATAGTAATCAGGTAAAACTCTTCGACCCAACAAAATTGGGATTAAAGTGGAATACGGAGCAGACAGTCGTGGACATCAGTGGTGAATATGAAGCACCAGAATTGGAGAATCCATTTGGACTGCCAGTAACTTACAGTAGTTCCCATCCTTCTGTAGCAGACATTGACGCAGAGACAGGAGAGATTACACTCGGCACAGCAGAAGGCTCGACAACCCTTACTGCCACATTCGCAGGCAACGAGGAATACACTACAGAGGTAAGTGTGCAGACCGTTATCATCCGTCGCGGTGAGCCCATGCTTGCAGAAGACCAGGAGAACCACAACGAGTTCAACACCTGTGAAGCTCTGACAAAGGTTACGCGGTGGACGCCTAATCCGGAACTCTACATGGAAAACAACATGTGGGAGATGCCGCACATGATGGACGGCAAGTTCTATGTTTCGGCCTTCTGGCAGTCGAACAATTATTACGATTGGTGTGAGTGGTTCAGCTATGACAATGAAAAATTTTTGCAGCTTACTTGCTCGCCAGCATATTTGTCTCCCAACTATGGCTGGTATTATGATGATGATGGCACCAATGGCTTTAGTCACGACCAGCAGCCTGGTTCTACGCTCGGCGGCTTCATCTGCTTCAAGGTGAAAGGTTCCGGAACAATCATCGTGCGCGGCTTCACCGTATCCGACAATGCAAAGATGGGCATCTGCGTGCAGGGCAACGTAGCCAAGTTGTTCTCGGGAGGCAACGAAGACACTGAAATCACCTACAACTACACCCTTGAAAATGCCGACGACGAGGCCTACGCCTATGTCTATGGCGTCAGCCTGTTGCCTGGAAGTCGCCAAGGTTACATCAAATATATCAAGTTCATCCCCGACGGCACAGTCATGGCAGACGTCAGCGTAGGCGGTGTTGCCATTGAAGAAGAAAGTGATGATGTCTTGGGCGACGGAGGCTCTGTCGGTTTCGAATGGCGTGAAGATGAAGATGGCGGTGGAGAAGACCCAGAGGCTGATGTGAAGAGATTCGTCGGCTTGGATGACATCGAAGGCGACGGAGAAGAAGGTGATGAACCCGCAAGCTCCACACGTTACCCTGTGCTGATTCTCAATAATGCTAACCTCGCAAGCGAGAACGGACCTGCCATTGAAGTTAATAGCCACGACCGCTTCCTAATTGAACTTCGCGGACAGAACACAATTAAATCACTCAACGGCAATGCTGCCATCTCTATGGGCACATTGCAGTCTGAGGACTGGGGCGGTGGCACAATTAGCATCGTCGGTCTTGAAGAAGGTGCTTCACTTACCATTCCTGCTGTAGAAAATGTAGAGAACGGCATCTATCTTGCCGAGTCGTCTATCAAAGTGGAGAACTTCTCCGGCGACCTTTCCGGTACCAACTGCGGCATACGCTTTCAAGGCTATGACAGTAGTGATTGGGGAAATGACGCAAATTGCAACATGAGATTTGGCAAGGGAATGTCATTGAAGATGCGAGGAGGCGAAGAAGCTCTGACTGGCTTTAACCCCCAATCCATGCATGACCCAGGTTATTATGATGAAGAGGAAGATCAGTGGGTATATTATGCTTTGCTTGGTGCGGATTTGGATGATCCGAGAGTTATATGGAGCGATAAAGGCGGCGTTTATGGTGAAGAAGAAGAAGTCTATGTCGAAGACCCGGAAAATCCAGAAGAAGGAGAATGGTATTATCCCATTACGCCTGCCAAATATCTATACTTCGGAGTACGTCCGACAGAGGAGACAATCACCATTTCCACCGCTGGCATGGCAACATTCAGCAGCAGGTTCTCTCTCGACTTCTCGGAGATTGAGGGCATGAAGGCTTATGTTGTTTCCGAATTTGAACCCGAGACCAAGACACTTGTCATGGAGTCTGTCGATGAGGTTCCTGCCCAAACGGGTCTGCTGCTGAAGGGCACTCCCGGAACTTACACAGTTCCTGTGATTGATGAAGCGGAATACACATGCAACCTACTTGTGCCCATCACGAGGGACATCATCCTGCAACCAACGGAGACCATCGACGATGAGGAATACACGAACTTCGTGCTCACTCGCTACAATGGCAATGTTGGTTTCTATCGTTTCGATACACCTCAAAGTTATTCTGCTGGTAAAGCTTATCTACAAATTGAGACGAGTCTGGTAGAAAAAGCGAATGACGGTTCTTCCGAAGTGACGGCCTTCAACATGATTTTTGATGATGACGCGACAGGAATGGAAAGCTTGATTAATCTAAACAATCATCAGAACAATAAGATTTATAATCTCTCTGGCCAGCGCTTGCAGAAGTTGCAGAAGGGCATCAACATCGTAAACGGGAAAAAAATGTTTGTATATTAAATTCAAAGCTATGAAAAAGATATATCTGTCTCCAAAGGAAGTGATTGTAAATTTGAACACTTCATGTTCGATTGCTGAGACAAGCACCATATCTGTTGACACCGAAACGGTTATCACAGGACCAATCGACGAAGAAGACAAACTTGTCAAGAAAAGTCTCTGGGACGACGAATGGTAAAAGAAGAACAGGGCGCTGAGCTGACTGCGGCGGGCTGCTCTGGATTGCAAAGGAGGCACTTACGATTTCGTAGGTGCCTCTTTGTTTTTCTTTATTTGTACGTTGACGCCATCTGGTGAGTTCTCGAAAGTAATCCAATAGAGGGTGAGGACCTGTGAAAGGCTGCTTTTCTCCAAGGTTCGCAGGCTATAATCAACAGGGTTGCCTTCCGCATCAGTGCAAGTGATTTGGGCTGAGCGATAGTCCTTCGGGAGATAAAGGCAGATGATGTTTGTGGTGTTCAAAGGTGATTTGCTCACGAAGCTGAAGCCTTCGTCTGTCACTTTCTCATCATACTGACGCGAAGCTGCTGCCACAACTTGCGGACGTGTCCTGTCTATCTTCCTCAGGTCAAAGAGAAAAACTTGTGTGCCAGGCTCTACGCTAAGCGTGGAATGATAGGAAAGCTCGGGCGAGAAGAGGTCAACATAGTCGCCTTTCAGCACGAAAGGCTTGTTGCTGACTACGCCTTCGTCGAGCACAGCGACAAGGGTATATGGCCCGCGCTCCAGGTAGAAAGAGTTCTTCTGTTGCAACTTGCCGTATGCCTTCTCGACAACCTCCACGAACTTTTTGTCGCCATCTTTCTCAAGAACATATTCCTTCGGATCGTGCCGCAAGACACAGACCTTTCCCTTACCATATTTATATATGCCTTCTTCTGCTTTCTCGGGAATGCCCATCAAGGAAAAGAGATGTTCGGAAGGCGCGGCATAGTGCATCTCACCTTGGTTCCACCACTCCTGCACGCCCTGATAAGGATCGTCATCTCTGCCAGAATATACGATGAAACCGCCGTTTTTTACCCAATTTGCCAGATGAGAATGTGCTTCAGGCGAGAGGGGTTTCATGTTGCTATAAGACATGAGGAGCACCTTCACGTTCTTCCAAGTTTCCGGATAACCCACGTTCTCGATGTGCGTGATACTGATGGGCACGCCTCGCTTGAGCAAAGGAAGCGCCTCGCCATAGAAGTTGGAGAGTTGCGGGTCGTCGTAACCTTCGACTGGTCGAGGCGAGCGTTGGAACATCAGGGAATTCGACATCAGGACAGAGATGCCCTGTGAACCGCTGACTTTATTCTCGGAAAGCGGCATGAAGTTAAGCGTGTTTATCATCACCTGCATCTGTGTAGAGTAGAAACGAGGGATGTGAGCCCGCTCGTCGCTACTGGCACTCACCTTGTACAGGCCTTCGTAGATGCGGTCGGGCCAAGGCATGACTTCGTAGTCTGCAATCTGTGGATAGAGCAACTGAGCCGTGAAAGTGGCCTGATAGTTGCGTTTGTAGTCCTCCCAGTCCTTTGCTCTGTCCTCGATGGGGTCGGTCAGGAAGAACATTTTGCGACCAGTGGGCCGTGTCATCGACTCCATACAGCCGTACTCGAGGAAAGCGGTCTCGAAGACACGTTCTTTGGCCTTGCCGTTGAAGTAGTTGGGTTCGCGAGAGGTTCCTGTCCAGACTTGTGCGATATAGCCATCGCAGCTCTCCAGCGAGGCGAGCGAAGCTTCTGGCGACACTATCTGCCATTGCGAGTAGTTTAGCAGCGAGTGGGTGGGCACATAGCAGCGGACGTTCATGCCTTTTTCCCTGCCATACTGCTTGGCATACGTGAAAGCTTCATCCAGAGCCCGGTAGTAAAGGTGGTACTTGAGCTTGTTGGAGAGATAGGTATTCTCCGCACTCTCGTGCTGAGGTCGCCAAGGGAAGCCATAGTAGTCTTGCCACTCGCGCTTGAACGCCTCGCTGTAACCGCCCCGAGCCCAGAACTCAGGTTCCTCGAGAAAAATGGCGTCGATACCTGCATCGATGACAGGTTTGATGTGCCGTTCCTTGAAGTAAGCGAGGTAGTTTTTGGTGGGGATGATGTAAGGGATGAGTCGTCCGTGCCAGATGGTATCGCCCTGCATCGTCTTTTGTCCTTCATCGAGGTGCCACTTGCCGTCCCACTGCCCCGTGAAATAGTCCTGATATTCGCCCCAAGCTATGCCTGTCATAAAGTGCGTCTTGTAACCTCTCTGCCGCCACGACTCTACACGTTGGCGGAAAGTCATCCTGCGGTTATCGCTCGCCCCGTAAACCATCACAAGGTCTGAGCGGATGTCTGTGACGGGTTTCCATGGCCCGGCAGTCTGGAACGTTGTTTTCTCCTGTGCCTGAGCCGTCAGAGAACAACAGAGAAGAAAGGTTGCAAAAGCATGTTTCATAACTGTTTGAGCATTTATTGTCAACACATATCGAGGACAAAGATACAACATTTCATTGAACATCTGGCATTGAACCTTGAAATATTTTTCATGAAGGGCAAAAACTTCACACGAGAAGTTGGCAAAGTTCACACGTGAAGTTGGCAAAGTTCACACGTGAAGTTGACGAAGTTCACACGTGAAGTTTTTCAACTACTCACGTGTCGTTTCTTCACCTCCCACGATAATTTTCAATTCTCAACGTTCAAAGTTCAATATTTTGTTGTGTCTTTGCACGCTTTTTCGTAACTTTGCCCGTAAAACACCATCTCTTATGAAAAAGATTGTTACCTGCCTTTTGGCTACACTTGGCCTGACATCAGCCTGCGCTCAACAAAACTTTGAAGACGTCGATGTGAAGAAATTCTCCGAACTGATTGGGCAACCCAGCACCATTGTCCTCGATGTCCGCACAGCCGAAGAGTTCAAGGAAGAACACATCGAAGGAGCTATCAGCATCGACCAGAGCCAAAGCGACTTCGTGGAAAAAGTAAAGACACTGGTGCCTTCCGATAAGACGGTCTGCGTCTATTGCAGAAGCGGACGACGCTCAGCCAACGCTGCCAAACGGTTGTCCGACATAGGCTACAAATGCATAAACCTCAAGGGCGGCATCATCGCTTGGAAAGAAGCTCAACAACCCACAACAACGGAGACCTACGAAACAGATATCTTCAAGACTAAAAGCGGAAAAACTGTTGCTTTCCACGCACTCATGCACTCCTGTATCCGTATCGAATTCGATGGCAAAGAGATTGAAATCGACCCTGTTGCTAAGATGAGAGACCGAGTTGTCGACTATTCTCAAATGCCCAAAGCAGACTACATCTTCGTCACCCACGAACATGGCGACCACTATGACCCGTCAGCCATCCGACTCCTCTCGGCAGAAAAGACCAAACTCGTCATGAACAAACGCTGCGCAGATATGTTCGGCTCTAGTCTGGTGATGGTAAACGGGCAATGCTTTCTGATTGATGACATCAAGGTCGAAGCCGTTCCTGCCTATAACACGACAGAAGGCCGTCAGCAGTTCCATCCGAAAGGACGCGACAATGGCTACATCCTGACGCTCGACGGCCTGCGTATCTACATCGCTGGCGACACGGAAGACATACCCGAAATGGCCGACATCAAGGATATCGACATCGCTTTTCTGCCCTGCAATCAGCCCTACACGATGACACCCGAACAGCTCATCAAGGCCGCCAAGACAATTAAGCCCAAAGTGCTTTTCCCCTATCACTACGGCCAGACAGACGTCAGCACCCTCCCCTCCTCGTTGAAAGACGAAGACATCGACGTCAGAATCCGCCACTACGAATAGGCGAAGCACCTTGTTTCCCTCCCTCTTCTTGCTTGTTCAGACAGGCTCCCCGACCCCGATTCGCTCTTCCACTCGCCTCCACCTCGCCGTGGAAACAAAGCACAAAACAAAAGCGAAGCACTTACATCTCATAAGTACTTCGCTTCTTTCTGTGGACCAGCTAGGGCTTGAACCTAGGACCTCCAGATTATGAGTCTGTTGCTCTAACCAACTGAGCTACAAGTCCAATGATGCACGCTTTTGCGTTTATCGGCTGCAAAAGTAGACATTTCTGTCGAATTATGCAAATGAAAGCGGGAAAAATTTGGTTTCACAAAGAGTTTTGATTATTTTTGCACTTCGGTATGATATATAAAACTGCTGTTACCATAGGCTTCTTTGATGGTGTGCACCTTGGACATAGGTTCCTTTTGCAACAGTTGGAAGATCTGACTGAAGCAAAGGGATTGACACCTGTGGCCGTTACATTCGACCAACATCCGAGAACGGTGGTGCAGAAAGATTTTGTCCCCTCCCTGCTTACGACGCAAGAGGAGAAACTGGCTCTGCTTTCCGAGCATTTTAATGGAAAAGTCGTCGTTCTGCCCTTCACGGAGGAACTGAGCACGTTGACAGCAAGGGAGTTCATGCAAACAATACTTCGAGACAAGCTGAATGCCAAGCTCTTGCTGATGGGCTATAACCACAAGTTCGGTCACGGAGGCGGAACGCATGAGCAATTTTTCGCATGGGGCAAGGAGACAGACATTGAGGTGATTGTGGCCAAAGAACTTGAGGGCGAAAAGGTGAGCAGTAGCAGAATTAGAAATCTGATTACAACTGGAGATATCAAATGTGCAAACACGATGCTTGGCTATCAATATTTCCTGACAGGAAAAGTGACAGAAGGCAAGCAGATTGGTCGCAAAATAGGATTCCCCACAGCTAATCTCTCACTTCCAAAGGAAAAACTACTGCCTGCCTGTGGCGCTTATACCGTTTGGGTCAGGTTACCCGACGGCACGAAACATGGTGGAATGCTATGTATCGGACATCGGCCTACAATTGAAACGAACGGAGAAATCAGCATCGAAGTACACATCTTCGACTTCAACGGTGACTTGTACGAAACGTCAATTTCTATCGATTTCATCGAGAAAATTCGGAACGAAGAACACTTCGATTCGCTTGAAGAATTGCAGAAACAACTCACGCTCGATGCAGCAACTGCCAAAGAAATAATCATTCATTCCGCATGACCGACGAAGCCTTCATAGCACAGAACAAAGATGCCGACGTGAGGGCTTTGGCGTTGAGCAAGGTTCCAGACGGCATAAACTTACGTTACTGCCTTCAACAGATAGCAGGAAGGCAGGCTGCGGAAAAGAAATTACCGTCGTGGACAAAGATTGAGGGAGTTCTCTATCCCGCAAAACTTTCGATGGAGCAATGCAGTAGCGAGCAAACAGCACGCTACAAGCATCAGCTAGTGAAGCGACTTCTGCCAGAGGGAAGGCAAAAAATGGTGGATTTGACTGGCGGCTTCGGGATTGATTTCTCTTTTTTAGCCAAGTATTTCGAGGAAGCAGATTATGTGGAACAGGACGAAACGCTTTGTGAAATTGCGCGTCACAACTTTCCGCTCCTTGGATTAAAAAAGGCAACGGTTCACAATAAGACTTGTGAAGATTTTCTCGATGGAATGGGCAATTTTTGCTTTATCTACCTCGACCCAAGTAGGCGAGATGCGGTCGGCAGGAAGGTCGTTGCTCTAAGTGACTGCTCCCCAAATGTCGAATCTATGCAAGACAAACTCCTCGAACATGCTCCCACCGTGCTGGTCAAATTGTCGCCGATGCTCGACATACAGGATACAATTCGACGGCTTCATAATGTCAGCGAGGTACATGTGGTAAGTGTTGAGAGCGAATGCAAGGAAGTCCTGATGGTGCTTCGCAGACAAAAGATGAGCAACGAGGCTTGCTATTATTGCACAAATATCACCGAATCAGTCCAAACGTTTTGTGCGCAATCAAGGGATTTCGAGCCAGATATTGCCAATTGTTTAGACCACTATCTCTACGAGCCGAATGCCTCGATTCTGAAGGCTGGCGTGCAGAATGCGCTTTGCCAAAGCTATGGTGTCAAGAAGCTGCATCCCTTCAGCCATTTGTTCATTTCGTCCCATTTCATCGAAGATTTCCCTGGTAGGACCTTCATGATTGAGGACTCTTGCTGCTTCACAAAAAAGGACTTGAAGCGAATGTTGGCAGACATCAACCAATGCAATCTGACCGTCCGCAACTTCCCTGCAACAGTTGCAGAATTACGGAAACGACTGAAGCTTCGCGAAGGTGGCAACATTTACCTTTTTGCGACGACCCTCAGCGACAATTCGCACGTTCTTATTCGCTGTCGACAACTTTGACCTATACATTATTATATATATAATATAGAACTCAATATGTTAGTTAAGACATTCAGCGCCAGCGTTCAAGGGCTTCAGGCATCTGCCGTGACGATTGAAGTGAACACCAGCCGAGGGGCACGCTTTGTTCTTGTAGGCTTGCCGGACAGTGCCGTGAAAGAGAGTTATGAGCGCATTCTTGCAGCAATAGAGAACAGTGGCTACAACTTCCCACATTACGCTATCACTATTAACATGGCTCCTGCCGATGTCAAGAAGGAAGGCTCAGGCTTCGACCTGCCCATGGCTATTGGCATCCTTGCCACGAATGGGCAAGTGAACTCGCAAATGCTGAACCGTTACATGATGGTCGGCGAGCTGAGCTTAGACGGCTCCCTGCAGCCCATTAAGGGTGCATTGCCAATCTCTATCAAGGCCCGCGAACTAGGCTTCGAAGGGCTTTTCGTACCAGAAGACAATGTTCGCGAAGCTGCTGTGGTGAACAACCTCAAGGTCTATGGCGCACGACACATCAACCAAGTTATCGGACACCTGAATGGCTTGGAGCCCATGGAACCTACCATCATTGACACTCGAGCTGAGTTCTTTGCTAAACAGAGCGAGTTTGAGTTCGACTTCGCCGACGTCAAAGGACAGGAACAAGTGAAACGCGCCCTTGAGATAGCTGCAGCAGGTTCACACAACCTGATTATGGTTGGTCCTCCTGGCAGCGGCAAGAGCATGTTGGCAAAGCGTTTGCCAAGCATTCTGCCGCCGCTTACGCTTCGCGAAAGCCTTGAGACGACGCAGATTCACTCAGTGGCAGGCAAGCTGAAGAGCGACTGCTCGCTCATTGCTCAGCGTCCTTTCCGTTCGCCGCACCACACCATCTCACAAGTGGCACTCGTCGGAGGCGGTGCAAATCCGCAGCCAGGGGAGATCAGTTTGGCCCATAATGGAGTGCTCTTTTGCGATGAATTGCCGGAATTTCAGCGTTCCGTGCTCGAAGTCTTGAGGCAGCCGCTTGAGGATCGCGTCATAAATATCTCGCGTGCGAAATATACCATAACGTATCCCTGCTCGTTCATGTTCGTTGCTTCCATGAACCCATGTCCATGCGGCTACTACAACCATCCGGACAAGCACTGCTGTTGTACGCCCGGACAAATTATGCGATACCTGAACAAGATCAGCGGTCCCCTACTCGACCGCATAGACATCCATTGCGAGATACAGCCAGTGCCGTTTGCTCAACTCAGCCAGATGCAGCCTGGCGAACCGAGTTCCGTCATCCGCGAAAGGGTGATTAAGGCTCGAAAGATACAGGAGGAGCGGTTCAAACCATACAAGGGCATCCACTGCAACGCCCAAATGACGGAGAAGATGCTCCATAAGTTTGCAGAGCCCGACAATTCCTCGCTCGACATGCTCCGAATGGCGATGGAGCGCCTGAAACTCAGTGCCAGAGCCTACTCTCGAATTCTGAAGGTCGCTCGCACCATTGCCGATCTGGCTGGCAACGAACAAGTTCAGTCTCAGCACATAGCCGAAGCCATCGGTTATCGCAGCCTCGACCGCAGCGATTGGGCAGAGAGAGGCGTATAGTTAACGATAGTCTTCGTCTTTTGAAGAAAATATTTCCCAAAATGTTTTCTTCGAATTGATATTATCGCTATCTTTGTCTTCACAGAACAACTATATTAACACCTTTTCTACCATGGCAGAACAGAACTTACCAACCATTGAAGAAGTTTTCGAATGGATGCGGAAACTCTATGACGAAAGCTACTCGGGCCTAACGAGCACCGAAAAGGAAGAACAGCACATGTACGGCACGATGGTGACAACACCAACAGACAAGAAGTTCATCGTACGTATGTTGGACGAAACAAGTCAGATACGCGACACGCAGAAGCTGGCATTGCGTGTCAAAGAGCTAATCGACCTGTACGGCATTCCGCACTTTCTGAGCAGTACAGACCGTGCGCTGTTCTGGATGTACCGGAAGTTTGCCTACCTGCCGCTGTTCAACTGGGCTGCCGTGCCCATCATCAAGTGGCGTCTGCGCCGCGACACAAGCCGCGTCATCATCAATGCCGCACGACCCAGCCTGACACAGCACCTTGCCACGCGCTTCAAGGAAGACATCGGGCAGAATGTGAACCTTCTGGGCGAGGTCGTGCTGGGCGACACAGAGGCCGACAAACGCTTCGCCTCTTACCTCGAGGCCCTGAAAGAGCCCGACATCAACTACATCTCCGTCAAGATCTCAGGCATCTATGCCCAGACCCACGCTCTAAACTATAAGGAATGCTATCCGGAGCTCATCCGCCGCATCTCCGCCCTCTATCAGGCTGCCATCGACAATCCCTACACCGACGTACATGGCGTGACGAAGCCCAAGTTCATCAACCTTGACATGGAGGAATACAAGGACGCTCACCTCACGATGCGCGTGTTCAAGGATGTCCTCGCACAGCCTCAGTTCAAGAACTACGAGGCCGGCATCGTGGTCCAGGCTTACCTTCCCGATGCAGAAGGCTTCCAGACGGAATTGCTGGAGTTCGCCCGCAAACGTGTCAGCGAAGGCGGTTCGCCCATCAAGATGCGCATCGTGAAAGGCTGCAACCTCGACATGGAGAACATCGTCAGCGACCTGCGCGGCTGGCCCAACCCCGTGCGCAAGTCGAAGACAGAAGTGGATGCCAACTACCTGCACCTCATCGAGCGCGGCCTGAAGCCAGAGAACGCCAAGGTGCTGCACATCGGCATGGCTTCCCACAACCTCTTCACTATTTCCTACGCCTTCCTACTCACCCAGATGTACCAGACGCCGAAGGACTGCTTCTGCTTCGAGATGCTGGAGGGCATGGCCAATCACGTCTGGCGTGCACAGAAGAAGCTCGGCAACCACGTCATCCTCTACACGCCGGTGGTGACAAAGGAGAACTTCCTCTATGCCATCAGCTACCTCGTGCGCCGAATGGACGAGAACACTGCTCCCGACAACTTCCTTACGCACAGCTTCTCGCTGAAGCCCGACACAAAGGAATGGAAGGAGCTGCAACAGCAGTTCATCAATGCCTACAATATGAAGGACCACCTCGACCACACGCCCACCCGCACCCAAGACCGCAACAAGCCTTACGAGGGACAGGAGCCGCAGGACGAGCTGCACAACGAACCCGATACCGACTTCGACCGTGAGTGCAACCAGCGTTGGGTGGAGAAGATATTCGAGAAGTGGCAGACGCAAAAGCCAAAGGCGAACATCATCGGAAGCGAAGAGGTGTCTGCCATCCTTACTACAGCCGAAGCTGATCCAGCTGGCTGGCGCGAGAAGAGCGTTGAAGAGCGCCACAAGCTGATGTACGCTGTGGCTAACGTCCTCGGAGAGATGCGCGGTGACCTGTGCGGCTGCATGTGTGCTGTCACAGGCAAGACGATCGAGGAAGCCGACGTTGAGGTCAGCGAGGCCATCGACTACTGCCGCTTCTACACAACGACAGTGAAGAAGTTTGCAGCCCTCCCCGACATAGAGCTAAAGGCGAAAGGCACCGTGCTTGTCATCTCGCCGTGGAACTTCCCGTGCGCCATTCCTGTGGGAGGCGTCGTTGCAGCCCTGGCCACAGGCAACACTTGCATCCTGAAGCCGGCAACCGTCGCAGCACCCGTCGCAGAGCTCTTCGTCAAGGCATTCTACGAGGCAGGCGTCCCGAAGGAGGCTTTGCAACTGGCTGTACCAGATAGCGAGGGCAAGCGTCTACTGACGTCATCTCCTGTGGTGAAGCACGTCATCCTGACTGGCGGCACAGACACGGCACAATCTCTCGCACACGCTAACCCGCGAAAGCCTTTGAGTGCAGAAACGGGAGGCAAGAACGTCATCATCGTTACGGCAAAGGCCGACCGCGACCACGCTATTATGAACGCATGCCGCTCGGCTTTCAGCAATGCAGGACAGAAGTGCTCCGCTTGCTCGCTGATGCTTGTGGAACGCTCAGTTTACGACGATCCGGAGTTCTTCGAGAAGCTGAAGGATTGTGCAGTCAGCATGAAGACCGGTCCGGTATGGGATGCCGGCAACATCGTCGGCCCGATGATTACGAACAAGAACGAGAAGCTGGAGCGCGCCTTCAAACTTGATGAAGGCGAACGCTGGCTCGTCGCGCCAGAATATGTCGACGAGGAACACTTTATCTTGCGCCCCACCATCAAGGTCGACGTCAAGCCAGATTCCTATACCTTCCGCACAGAGCTCTTTGCTCCGCTGCTCGCCGTGGCACCTTTCGACACACTCGAGGAAGCCGTTGACCTTGTGAACGGACTCGACTACGGTCTTACGAGCGGCTTGCAATCACTCGACGAAGAGGAACAACGCTACTGGAAGAACCACATCCTTGCAGGCAATCTCTATATCAACCGTGGCATCACGGGTGCCATCGTGGGCCGTCAGCCCTTTGGCGGCATGAAGCTCAGCGCTTTCGGACCCGGCCTGAAGGCTGGCGGACCGAACTACGTGACGCAGTTCATGCACATCACCGACAAGAGCGCCACGACGGACTACCGCACATCCTACGCTGAGTGGTACGAGAAGGAGTTCCGCCATGCCCGCAACCTCCATCCCGAAATCCGAGGCGAACAGAACGTCTTCCGCTATCTGCCCTTGCAAGGCGGCATGGTTCTGCGTCTCTTTGGCGACGAATCGATAAAGAAAATCAAGATGGTATGCCTTGCTGCCAAGACGGTTCACACGCCGCTCACGGTCTCGATGGACAAGGATTGTGCCTTGCTCGCTGAAGTAAGTCCGCTTTGCAAGCAGGTCAAGACAGAATCTCTCGATGACTTCCTGAGAAGCCTGAAGAGCTACGACCGCGTTCGCACCATTTCCGCAGTGGTGCCCGATGCCGTCTTCGAGGCTGCCGCAGCCGTTGACAAGTACATCGAGCAAGCGCCGCCAGTCAGCAACGGCCGCATCGAACTTGCACGCTACATTCAGGAACAGTCCATCTCGAACGAGTATCATCGCTACGGCTCACAAATCGAAGTACCGCCCGTAGAATAAGGCAATACAAAGGTCAATACCCTACAAAACTCGACGCGTCACGCGACGTTCGTTATACATACATGTATCTATAATTAAATGTACATGTATGTATAATTATAGATACATGTATGTATAACGAACATAACGTGCCGTGTTTTGTAATACGACGTGTCGAAGTTAAAAAACGATGTGTTGAGATTGGAATGACGGCGTGCTGAGTTTAGCGGAGCACCTTGTGAAGTTTGCCGTCGGAGCTGCGGAAGATGTACAAGCCTGACTGCCTGGGGCTGGAGACAGACTTGCCGTCCAGGGTCCACCAGCTCTTTGTCTTCGAGGGCTCGACATTTCCCTCTGGCACAGACGAAATGCCAGTCCAGCCGCCGGTTTGTACCAGGTTGATGTAGTCGCGCAGTTCCTCGATGTACTCTGGCAGCTCTTCGTTGCTGAGATCGAGTGCGGAGAGGTGCTTCCGATAAACGTACGTATAATAGTCTTGCAGGAAGGACTTGGCATCTTCGCTGTATTGAGTGCCATTCAGGATTGCTTCGGCTTCGGCTGCGACCTGCTTGTACTCGGCCCAAAGTTCAGCGTTTAAGGCGATTGCCTCCCAGGCGGCATTGATGGCATCCATCGCCATATTGGCTCCCGCACGCGAGCTCGCTGTGGCGTTGAATGCGTCGTTGTAGGCATCCAGATACACTGTGCTGACAGTCACGCCGGTGTAACTGAGCTTGCGTTTCTTCATCTCCGTCATCCACTTGCGATACGAGTCGGCTGTTTTGCCGTAGTAAGTGAGGGTGAAGTCATCGAAGACGCACCAGTCAACACCAGCCGTAGCTTCTTTTCTGACACCAAAGCTGAGCTTGTGGTCATAGACGCCGGCGAAGATAACATTGTCGTAAGCGTTTACCGAGTGCATATAATACTCTGCCGCAATCATGTCGTCGGGGATGTAGTAGTTGCGAGAACCGCTCTTCGCGGCGATTTCTCGGCCCACACCCTTCGGGCTGGTAATGCTCTTCGAGAATGGCGAGACGATTGGGAAGGTGAGGGTCCTCGTGCCGGTTGTGGCAAAGAGTCGGGCATTACGAAGCGTCAAGTCTCTTGCACGATAATGGTCGTGAGCCTCCTGTGCCTCGCCAGCACGATAGAAGGCCTTGCACTTAATGGCATAGACCCCGTTTGGCAGGTCCGTTATCGTCTGGTAGGTATTGAACTCGCGATTGAAGTGCTCGGCATTCTCGTTAGGGTTGACAGCCCCGAACTGATCGCCTTCCCACCCCAAGAGCAAGTTGCTGTTGAAGCGGGCATTCACGATGCGTGCGGTCATGTCGATTGGCTTAGTGTAAGTTGCATCGTCCTCACCCACCTCATTCATATCGCGAAGATAGCGAAAGTTGTTGGCAATGATGGCATCCACAAGCTCTTGCCCTCGCGTTTCATACCCGTTGCTCGTGTTCACGCCAACATAGTCGGCAAGGATGATGCCAGTAGGTCCGGCCGTGTTCGACGGGTCGGCCAGATAGTCGATGATGGCTGCGTTGGTGTGTGCGGCGTTGTCGCGATAGCCGTCGCTCGAGCTTATCTCCTGGTCTATGATGAATGGGATGTAGAGCCTCGACGTCTTGGAGTAGGCGGAAGCAAAGTTATAGACCCAGACGATGCTCGTTGCCGATGTCGTGGCGTGCTTTGTGCTGAAGTCGAGCAACTGGCGGACAGCAGCGACCTTACGGTCCAAATCGCCTTCCCTGTAAGTTTCCGCGAAGTCCTGCATATAGAGTGTTGCGGTCGATCCGCTTGCTCCGACAATCTTGCCGTTTCTTTGCGCGGTCCAATCCAACTGTCCCGTCCAGTTGCGAAAGAAACCTCCGACGGGCTGGTCGGCATATTCGTTGCGGCTGAGCAGCAGTATCTTTGCCCGCATCTCCCCTACCGTCAGGTCTTTCTTGAAGTCGACAAAGAAGTCTTTCAGGTCGTCGCGGTTAAGGAGCTCGAGCAGGCGTTCGCCGTAGTTGCTTGCGTTGTCGTCGCCATCCGAAGCATGAAGGAGGTGAATGATGACGAACTCCGACGGGTTCTCTATCAGCTTGTCGCGAAGGAAATAGAGCGCGTTGTCGAATCGCAAGTTGGTGGGCATGATGCCGTGATTCACGTTGATGTAGTTATCCTTTATGCACGGACGAAGGTCGAAGGCACGAACGCCCATGTTCCATTGCTCTTCGAGGTTCTTGTCCTGAGTGCGTGCGTACTGGTTCCCGAAGGGTCCGTAGATGGACGTCGTAATGCCCGGGAAGCCGTTGCCCGTGCCCGTATCGTGACTGCCAGGAATGGAAAGCGTGGCAACGTAGGCATCGTCGGGAAGACGTTTCATCCAGTTCTCTGCCTGAAGCGGCAAGACAAGAAGCAAAAGCAGGAATAGCGACAGAGCGTGTTTCATCGTTCGTATTTTATAGATATATCTGCCGCAAAGATACAAATAATTCTTCATTCTTCGCTATTCATTCTTCATTTCTTTGTATCTTTGTGCCCAAAAACAATATATATATAATATATGGTAAGGATACTTTTCGTGTGTCACGGCAACAAATAGAATATTTTTTTTGATTTTTTATATTATTAATTTTGTGCATGTTATAAATAATTCGTACCTTTGTGCATGTAAACCAAATAGCCATTATTCTTTATTTAATGTAAACCACAAGGAAAACTGATTTTTTATATGAAACGCAACTTACCATCCATTTCTGCAATCCTGTATAAATCAAAGGTTTTAGCAAATGGAGAATCTCCTCTCATGCTCAGAATTTGTTATAACGGACAGCGAAAATATAAAAGTCTAGGATTTTCTTGTTCAGAAAAACTGTGGAATCCCAAAAAGCAAGAAGTTAGAATAGGGCATCCTATGGCCCTCAACATGAATACTATAATAAATAATGAGATTGATAAGGCTCGTAAATACGTACTGAGTTTGGAAGGCCGCGAAGAATACTCGGCAAATAGTATTATAAAAGCAATGGCGAAAGTAGCGCCGACTCAACATACTTTGTTTTCGCTATTTCAGGAACGAATTGATTATTTCGCTAAGATAGCAAATAAATATAACACCGCAACTGGATACAAAACTTTGCTTAATACCATCAAACGCTTTAATGACTATGAAGACATTGAATTATTTGACATTACGAATAAGTGGCTTAGGGACTTTGAATTATATCTAAGAACTAAGTACACAGATAATTCTATTAGAAAATTTTTTGATGAGTTCAGAGCATTGATGAACTATGCTATTGAACATGAATATATAAAAGAATCGCCTTTGTCCAATTACAAGTTCAGCAAAGAACTTAATTGCCGAACCAGAAAGAAGGCATTGACCCTTATGGAGATTCATAATCTCATGCAATACTATTACGACACTTACGGCTGGATAGGGGACAAAGAACGGCCTAATCTTGAAAAAACAAAAACACATTACTGGAACAAAAAATTCAAACCACGCGGAACAACAAAACTTACTCCCATTGATGCAGAACAATTTTCTTTAGCATTATTCCTGTGTTCATATTTGTTTCAGGGTTTGGCACTAATAGATTTAGCGAAATTGAAACGAAAAGACTTAAAAATAGTCGAAGTAGTTAATAGGAAGAAGTGGTTGGAAGATGCCGCAGAAAACGGTACAGATTATGCAAATTCTCATAAAGAGACAACTAATTATTATGAGATTTACACAAGAAGAGAGAAGACCAAACACCCCACCCATATAGTGTGTGAAGCTGAACTATTAATACCATATCTTAATCCATTGGGGTCGTATATTGATGGGAACGAGGACGAAGAAGAGTTAGAAGAATATCTTTTCCCTATTTATGATAAAGACAATGATGATGAATATACAAAGTTTAAGAGAATGAAATATGCCATCTATCTTGTGAACGCCAATCTGAAACGCGTTGCAGAAAGAGCTGGCATAAATAGTGACATTACCTTCTATTCTGCAAGACATTCGTATGCTTCGAACTTATATCATGCCGATGTTCCTGTCGGACTTATTGCTCAAAACATGGGACGCAATCCTGCTGATATTGAAACTTATCTAAAAGAGTTTGACAGAGAAAACATTATCGATGCCAATGAGAAGGCATTAATAATGGGACAGGATGGCTTTATGGAAAAATGGCATCGGGCAAAAAGAAAAGACAAAATAAGACAGGACAACCCTAAAGACGAACTAACAGATGGAAAAATGTAATGTTTTTATGCTTGTACTATATCGAAAAATGGCTCTGATGTGACAGTAAAATATACTACCTATTATCCAAGCTACTACAGCTCCTATTATTTTCAAAATAAATTTGAAATTTCAAAATAATCATTTTCTATTCATTTTCAAACGACAATAACTTACCAAAAAGATAAATCCTTCTCTCTCTAAGGAGATTATAATTAATTTCAGGTTCTTTGCCATCGAGTAAAGCAAGTTGGCATCGCTTTAAGATTTTGCCCATTAGATTATGCCCATCAGTAAATGAACCAATATAGTGTATTTCGTTTCTTGCCGCTTGAATAACCTCGTCAAGTTCTGATTTGTTTTTCTTTATCTTACCCTGACGAACCTTTTTTTTGTATTGCAACTCGGCATAGCGAGCAACTTTTTCTCTTGCGTCTTCCAATTCCATATTTTTACTCCCCCAAAACACACTTGTTCCTTCATGTATGGTGGTGCTATTTTCTATAAGAATTGCGTCTCTTGGAATAGATTTCAGTTTATTAGCGAAGCCTTTATTACCTTTGCATTTTGCCCATATTACATATAGCATCCACTCAGGCATAAATTCTTGCCAATCCTCTCTGATTAGGTTCTTATTTGCATTCTTAACCTTCTTCTTTGCCGTATATCCATTGCGTTCAAATAATAATTGATTCTGAATCGTTATACATGCTTCTGTGTTCTTTGAGAATTGTCCACAAAGATAGGCACTCTCGCTTGTTTGGAATGTATGCCCATGAAACGAGAAAGGATAACCATTACATTGATTCCCTAAATCCAACAAAAAACCATCTTTTTCATCATCTGCTGTCTTAAAACTCCAACAGTCATATATGGTGGCATCATACTCATCTATGCTGTCCCATTCCAAATTGAATTGGTAGTTTTTATTGAGATTGCTTTTCCTAACCTCTGATTGGTTTTTCTTGTTAAGTGCTATGATTGCTTTTGCTTCTTTGGGCAGTACCTTTGTTTCGTACTCAATCTGCCCCACTAACTTTTGAAGGACTGCAAATGACTTTATCTTTCGTATCTCGCCATCATACTCAATATAACCCTGTATATCCGAATCAAAGACTTCTTTAACCTCATCCTTTTCAAGCTGTCCAACAGATACATTAAGAGCATTAGCAATTTTTCGTAAAGTGTTCGGTTTAAGCTCTTGCTTGTCGTTCAGAATCCTATTGACTGTACCAAACGACAACCCACTCAACTCTGCTAACTTGGATTGAGTGATGTTATTATCAGATATGTACTGTTTGATTTTCTCCTTTGCTTCCATGAGAATCTGTTTTTTCGGAGCAAAGGTATAAATAAAATATGATATTATGATTATAAAATTACAGAAAATAACATTCAAAAATCACATTTTATTATAAGATAGAATGAAGAACATAACCGCCTCAACAGCTAAAACAAACGGGAACACCCATAAATAAAGGCATTCCCGCAATTTTCCCAATTATCACTTCGCACAAAAAGGAATATAGCTAACCATCTATTCCATCAACTCATTCTGTGGAACATTGAGTTTAATTGTTGGATATAAATGATATTTCTTAAAGACATCCAGCATTACCTTCTCAACCTCGCTGGGTGTAAGGTTCATGTTCTTTTCTGTATCAATAACACAGATGGCATCATGAATATTAATAACATCGTAGTTAACCAGAAGCTTTTCTAATATTTTCGTAAATATCTCACTCTCTAGCTTCATCATTCGATTTGGCAACACATTGTTCTTTACTTTCACGTTATAATCTTCATTAACTTTTATTTCTTTTCCCAAGACTTCACTAGTAACCTTATTCAAACACTCATTGAATAAATGTTCTTCTTTTTTATTTTCTTCAACCAACTTTTTCTTTCCTTCTTTCTTTATCATTCCTAGAACTTTCCACACATTTGGGTAACTTTCTCGAAAATCTTTTGCGTATGTTTTTTCTCTTGTTATTGAATAGTTCATATCTCGAGAAACGGTATTATTGTTGTAGCTGTAGAATACTTCTCCAAAGAAATTTTGCTTTATTTCCGACCTGTTAATAACATTATACTTTTTCAGATTGATGTCCCAAAATTTGCCTTTGAAGGTCAATAGGATATATTCTATAACATCCTTTGGTAACTTGAATGATATTTCTTTTCTAAGTTCGTTTATCAATGTTGGTAAACTTGAATCAAAATCTTTTGGTATAATGCAATTTGAGATTTGTTCCAATGTATCATCGTCTATTCTATAATGTTTTCTTAGCTCCCTAACGAATAACATAGGATGACAATTTGCAGCATCCATTTCATATTTGATATTTGTGAATTGCAATAAATCTGTAGGCATGTTTGTTAATGGATGATATATCCTGCCATTATTATCTCTTTTGGGTTCATCGTCAGTGGCAAATCCCTCGACGAATGCTATTCGCCATTGCTTCACACCGTCCTTCTCTTCTACTGTATGAAGAATCTTCTCACCTACTTTTACTTCAAATTTATCGCTATATCTTTTATTTATGTATTCAATAGCCTCTTCCTTGTTTAGTGTAACTTTTTTAAGAGATTCTTTATAGCGTATAGCGATTCTATAAGGTAAGCGTTTTTTATACGCGGGCAATAAACTCTTTAACCTTTCCCGATTCTTTATTATTGTTGGGTTTTCCGTAGTTATACTTGTTGTATTCCAATCGTTTAGCCATATCGTTCGAGCATGTCCTTTATGATAATCCCCTAAAATAATAAGCCCCAATCTTGACATTACTAATAACATCTCACGATAAGAGTTGCCAAATAACCTTTTAAAAATAGTAGCATTAAAAGTTGCTTTCCCCCCACATCCATAGCATCTGTTTATGACAATGTCGGACATGGATATGTATTTTAATTTAAGTACGCCTTCATTTACTTTTTTTCTTTCTCCATATATTGGCTCGGTAAAAATATCTCTCTTTATTTCCATTATGTTAAGGATTTCAGGCTTCGTATGTTCCTGAATCATTTCGTCAATTGAGCATTTTGTCCATTGAGATATTTTAATGACTTTATTATTACCTAAAATCCGCAACTATCATCCAATACACGATTAAGGGTAGATTTATGAGTCGTTAGTAGCAGCTTTCAGTAAAAAGCAACAGCACAACATCAATATGTAGCCACCATCCCCTTACCC
>Ga0310695_10004823_pt1 | contig 24317 bp, 16 predicted proteins | sample RumenRJG_04DNA_FD_203882 | JGI IMG/M metagenome (GOLD analysis project Ga0310695, IMG submission 203882) | Bovine rumen microbial communities from Lethbridge, Alberta, Canada - RJG_04 (v2) (version 2) | ecosystem: Host-associated > Mammals > Digestive system > Stomach > Rumen | place: Canada...
CACGATGCTGTGCTCCTGCAAGTTGTGTCCCTCTCCGGGAATGTAACTGTTGACTTCCTTCTGGTTAGTCAGACGAACACGGGCTACCTTACGCATAGCCGAATTAGGCTTCTTGGGAGTGGTCGTGTAGACACGAACGCACACGCCGCGACGCTGAGGACAGTTGTCCAGCGCGGGTGACTTCGACTTGTCTACGATCACCTTTCTGCCTTTGCGAACCAATTGTGAAATTGTAGGCATAATTTAATTTTTTAATTTTGTTTATTATATATATTATTGTGTATATTCGACATTGCATAGTATGCCCCCATTCTCACAAGGGCATTTCGGGCTGCAAAGGTACAACTTTTATATGAAACAGCCTAATCTTCCACCCCATAAGAACCCAAAACAGTGAAATAATTAACAAAATATAACTATTTTACGGGTCGTTAACCGTCCTATTCCCGTTTTTTATCGCAACTTTGGCTTCGCCGAACTTACTTAGCACTCAGAAAAACTCAAATATATTTGGCTTTTCCTTCGTTTTTTCGTATCTTTGCCCTCTGAAAACGACTAAAACAATGACATGATGATGAGAATACGCTTAAGGACACTGATTATCACCGCTTGCTTTATGCTGGCCGTCGGAGCGCAGAGTCAGAAACGCGAGAAATATGAGTTCATGCGCAACCTGCCGGTCTATGCAGACTCACTGATCAAGGACCTAACCTACCCGCTGGCGTGGGGCAACTGCGACATCACCGACTTCGACGAGTGGCGGCAGACGGCCCGCCAGAAAGTGTTCGACTGTATGCTCACGCCCCCACCCGCTCCTTCCGATGGATTCGAGGAAAAAGTAATCTTTGAGGAACAGCGAGAAGGCTACAAAGCCCGAAAAATCGAGATACGTCTGTCACGCTACTACACCGTGACTGCCTATGTGCTGATCCCGGATGGCAAGGGGCCGTTCCCTGCCATCAACGCCTTGCACGACCACGGCGCCCACCTCTTCATTGGCAAGGAAAAGATGATCCGGCCGCTGGCCTGCGAGGACTCCACCGTCATCAAGGATGCCGACGACTGGGCCGCACAACTCTATGAGGGACAGTTCGTGGGCGACTACCTGGCACAGCACGGCTACGTGGTCTTCTCGGCCGACGCCCCCATGTGGGGCGAGCGCGGCCAGAAGGAAGGGGCACGACGCGACCGCTACGACATGATTGCGGGCAACATGATGATGTATGGCATCGACCTGTCGGCCTATATGACCTACGACGATATTAGCGGTACGGAATTCCTGGCCTCGATGCCCGAGGTGGATGCCACACGCATAGGCTGCATGGGGTGCTCGATGGGAGCCTACCGCGCCTGGATGCTCTCTGCCTTGAGCGACCGCATCAAGGCTGGTGCCGCCATCTGCTGGATGGTCACCACCGACGAGCAGATGTCGTTCAACTACAGCCGCACCGAGAATGGTGGCTTTGCCAATTGCTTCCCAGGTCTGCGCCGCTGGCTGGACTATCCCCACGTGGCGTCGATGGCCTGTCCGAAGGCGATGCTCTTCATCAACGGGTCACAAGACAAACTCTTCCCCGTGCCCGGCGTAGAGAAGGCCTTCAAGACCATGCACGACACGTGGAAGAGTCAGAATGCGGATGATAAACTAGAGACGGAGATTTGGGACATCCCCCACAGTTGTCCGCTGAAGGCTCAGGAACGTACTCTGACGTTTTTCGAGAAGCACCTCAGGAACAAGTGAAAATGCTTTAATTTTTACGCCTCCCCCTTTCCGAAGGGAGCAATGGTACGAGGTCCCTGCTGCTGTTCGGGCATCTTGATCTGTCCGAACTGATGCTCGTAGCGCATGATGTTCTCCTGCAGGGCTCCCAGCAGACGCTTGGCGTGCTCTGGAGCCAGGATGACGCGGCTGCGCACCTGAGCCTTGGACAAGCCAGGGAGCATACGGGCGAAGTCGACGATAAACTCCGATGATGAATGGGTGATAATAGCGAAGTTGGCATACTCTCCCTGAGCCTTGTCAGGGGTCAGTTCTATCTGCAGCCCTTGCTGCTTCTGTTCGTTCTCGTTCATAGTGTTTATTGTTTTAAATTGCTTTTCCTTTACAATGGGCACAAATGCCCTTGACGATATAGTTGACGGAGGTCATCATGAAGCCGTCTGGGATATCGACCTGGGGCACGGGGATGTCCGGCAGGCAGAAGGTGCGGTGACACTGCTCGCAGAAGAAGTGAACATGCAAGTCATCATCCTCGTGGTCGCTATGGCTGTGGCAGAGTTCATAGCGCACGCCGTCACCGCCATCCTCTATGACATGCACCAGATGATGCTCACGGAAGAGAGTGAGCGCACGAAAGATGCCCGACTTGTCGATGGACAGTATCTGATACTCCAGTTCGGTGAGCGTCAGAGGCCGTCCAGCCTGCGCCAGCGCCCTGACAACGACAATCCTGTTGGCTGTCGGTTTGATGCCGTGTAGCGTCAGTAGTTCCGCACATTCCTGCTGAGTCATCACTGTTTCTCTGTTTTCAATGATGCAAAGTTACATAATAATTTGGTATCTCCCAACAATTATCCCTAAAAAAAGATGATTTTAAGGTTTTTGTTTCCATTATCATATAAACTTAGGGAGGAACAGGTAACAGATGTAACAGATAAAAACAGAAAGTAGTCTCGCGCGTACCGTGTGCGCGCGGTACGCGGGGGAGTTTTTCCTAAAAACATCTGTTACATCTGTTCCTCTGTTACTGTGACAATATTTCAAAGATCGCTTGACAACGTCCCTGCCACCATCGCCAGTTCCGATTGTCTATTGCTTTCATAGCCTTTCTTCCCTTTTCTTTCTCCTCTTTCTTCTCTTCTCTATTACACTATACAGTAAAATACAGTATATTTCTTAAAACTTCTTCGCGCGTACCGTATGCGCGCGATACGCGGGGGACTTTTTCCTAGATTATTACTGTATTTACTGTATAGTGTATTGGCGTTAGTGAAGTGGTGGATGGGTTTTATTTGGCGCATGTTGGTTTATTTGGCGGATGGTGGATGGTAACTGGTGGATGGAGGATAGTTTCAAGGGCGGTAAAACACTATGCTCTCAAGGGCGGCAGCCGCTCGACCTATGCTCGCTTTCACCAAGCGGAGCGACTGAAAGAAATTATTCACTCTTCACTATTCACTCTTCCCTTTATTACTTGCAAATATATAGCATTTCATAGAACACATGATGAGTTACGAGAGATAAGAAGAGATAAGAAGAGATAAAGAGAGATAAGGTTTTTACCCTCGTTCCGACGTCATCTACGGGTCGTTCCAACGTCATCTACGACCCGTTCCAACGGCAGTTTACGGTCGTTCCGATGCCTCCTTTCCCTGGTAAACTACGGCACTTTCGGGCGTAAAGTGCCGTCGGAACGGAGCGTAGATGACGTTCCTTCGCCCTGTTGTTTCCCAACTCCCGAATGAAGCCTCCCCCTCATATCTAAGTCCCCCGTAGGGGGACAGATATAAGAGGGGGAAGAGGCTTCAATAGGGCGCCGAATAATGCCGCAACCTATTCCTATTGCCTTGCTCAATTAAGAATCAGGGGACTCTCTGATCTATAGTTTCTTGTTATTATAGTTTGAAAAGAACAGCTGCAGGTCTGCGATGAATCGATCCTTGTCAAAGGACTTCCTGATTTTCAGGGGCAGTGGTGTTTCTGTAAAATACTTCACCAGTGTTTGTCCTATCATGGGTACCGCCTCTTCTTCACTACAGGTAGCAAACTCGTCCGGCAATGGGATGTCCACAAAGAGCAAGTGATACATCCGAAAAGTAGCATCACATTTTTTGTCACGAGGTAATATTTTTACCGTCTTGTCTTCGTGGTATCTTGGCCTAATATGATGCTTCAGTCTAAACGGAGTTTGGAAACAATAAAGGTCAATGTTTATCTCTTCCACCATTGTGGAATATGTCCTTTCCATAAAATAGGAAGATAGGCATTTGTCCAGCAAGGCAACAAGATCATATTTCTGCCCTGCTTGCATATCAAATACTGTTTTTAATATATATTTCATATTGATATAACGCTTGAAAATGCCTTTTGGTTTCACTCGGGGCGGTTCTCAGAATATGTTGGGGCTTCCCCTGAAATGATCACCGTCCCTTGGTCAGGACAATCCTGTGATTCATGATCAAATTTCTTCTTCCACTTTTTCAATTTCTTTTTCGTAATTTTAATCTCGCTATCGTCCCTTAGACGCAAACGGCGTCATCTGAATGTTATTAGTCAATTCATGGCGCAAATATAGTAATATTTCGTATAGAAAACAAATATTCTTATGGTTTTCTGTACAAAACAGAACTATTTCAACTTTGTTTTACACCCGACACTTTATAAATGCTCCGCTTACCTTATCACATATTCAAAACTATCAAAAATAGTGAATCCCATCGATTCCAGTTGAGTACGGCTTTTGTCTATGTCAGCGGGGGTGTTGTAATCGGGGATATGGGGCAGACGGATGGTTATCTTCTGCGCATATACATGGGCGATGAGCCAACGGAGATTGGCGATCACCTGACTATTATCAACTGAAGTATATCGACTATAGATGTCGGGATTCATGTCTTTTACATCTATAATATAGTGGTCTATGTAGGGGGCTACTGCCTGCAGATGGCGGATGTCTACATTTAGCGATGTTTCGATAGCGATATGCCAGTCAGATGGCTTCAATTGGCAAAAGGTCACAATCTCATTGCTCCTAAGCAGAGGTTCGCCACCACCAAAGGTTACTCCCCCATTCGTAGCTTTAAAGTATAGATCGTCGATCATCACCTCGTCCAGTATCTGCTGTGCATCCATCTGCTGCCACACACCATCAGTCCTATGACACTGCTCGTTCAAACAGTATCGGCAACGCAGCGGACACCCATGGAATGCCACCAGCGTAGTTACGCCCTGACCATCAGTCGACAGTCGATGGCGACAGATTCCTATCAGTGGTGTCTTCATTGCTTTCAGGAAGTTGGAAAGTGATGGGGACGGTATACTTAACTCTGGTGGGTACACCATTTAAATTGCCTGGTTTCCACTTGGGCATAGACTTGACTACACGAACTGCTTCCTCGTCGAGTGACGGATGAATACTCTTAACCGTCTTTACATCACTTACACTACCATCTTTCTCAACAATGAAAGATACAACCACGCGCCCTTTGGCATACAACTCCGGTTCGTCAGGATAGTGGGTATTCTCCTTCAGATATTCAAGCATTTTCTCACTTCCACCAGGAAATTCTGGCATAGACTCAACGACATCACCCACCAACCTGTGTGGGGCTGAATTCTCGACAGACGTTGCAGGTATCACCAATGATTCATTGTCAATAGCACAACTATTCAGCGCTGCAAGCCCAGCAGAAATGCCTATAACTGCCACGGCCTTGCCTAAATGTCGGCGGATATCCAACTGCTGCTGAATATATCTCACCTCGGCCTCGCATGCAGGACAGGTGCCACGACAGTCGCCCTGATGCTGACACTCACGTGGCTCGTACTCAATTCCATTGGCATCGGCCACCTGCTTACGGATGGTCTTCAGCACGCTACATATAGATTTCCCTCTTGGCATATAACTATCGTAGGTTTATAATAATCTGCAAAATACAATAAGAATACTAATAATAACCAGCAGATGAAGAAAATCCAATCTAATACTAATAATAGCTCTAAATATCTTCATAACTTCTATGTTATTCTCCGAATGATACTATAGTCAAAACGAACATTTTTCTTTACTTTTTCTTTATAACCAACATGTCCTTGCCACGACTGGCGAAGAGATCGAAGAGTTGGCGAAGCATGTCGTATTGTTGATGGTCGTAATAGACATTGCCTAGGCGGAACTGGAAGTTGATGGTAATAGTCTTGTCATCTGTAATACCATAGTTAATACGACCAGATGCGCTCTTATCGGGTGTTGACACGTTGACACTTTTCGGCATCTCTTCCAACTGCCAGCCTTCTGGCAATGTAAGTTGCACATAGGCATTAAACGTATTACGACAGGGGAATTCCACAGGTAGCAGACGTTCCTTCTCAGTGAAAGGATTGCTGGTAATAGGGAGTTCCGTAAAAGGATTGATATAGATGTGGTCATCAGTGACATCACCCTGCTTGGTGAAGTTGATGACTTCCGTTACACTAGGTAAGAAAGAGCGATGTCCCTCAATCTTACATTGGCTGATAGAAATGCCTGTCTGCTGTGCTTTAGCGGCTATGAATGATGTACTATCAGAAGCCGTACGGAAGGCTTTGCGCTCGTTGGCAGCAGCATTACCCGAATAGATGGTACTCTGCTCACCCTTCATCAGTCCGTCGGCTGTCAGCGTCGCCTTGATGTTGTGTACACTCTTGGCCTCACCAATTTTCTGCAAGTTAACCCACTGGCCTGGTGTACCCTTTTCGATGATTCGAGCCTGTTCTACATAAAGATTGGCTGGCAACACGTTCAGATAACCATCAGCCGACGACGCGTCAAGATAGATCCACGATGTGCCATCAGGAATACCAACGATAAAGGTATTCATCTTGTTGAGTGTAGGATAAGTCTTAGGTATGCGTCCATGACGGCGTGTACTCATCAGCACAGGACAAGCCTTGACACCTACATCACCCAGCATATTGATTAGCATCATATTCAGGTCTGCGTTCGAACCACTGCCCTTCTTGACGATGTCTGATGAAGATTTTGTCAGCAAGTCGTACTCACCATTCCATGCTATACGTTGGCGCAGGAAAGAGAAAGTGGCGGCGACTTTTTCTTTCAAGTCCGCAATCTTGTCGATACCGCTGGACAATAACTCTTCACGATACTTACTGTGCTTGTAGAGGCGTGCGCCAAAGTCTGAATGCTCAAAGAGCGTATTATCCACCTGTTCCCAAGTCTTCCGCATGTCGCGGTGGTCGTCAACACTCAGATGGATGCTCTGAAGTTCGGCTGTAACCTTGGTGGCGTAGTCGTTCACATTCCATACGTAGTCATCTTTCTTCAGAGCCTGCAGGTTGCGCGCCGTACAGTTATAGACATTGGTATAGCGCTTATATTGCCTGGCCATAGCATCGTTGGCGACTTTATAGTTGATAGCCCCCTGCGTGACGCTACTCTGCAATTGCTGTATACCTGCTGTTTCCACATTATAGATAAAGACAGTGGGTATCTCCAGTCGATAATTGGCAAAGGCTACTGGGATATTCCCCTGGGGTTCCCAGTCGTAGATATGGTAGAACACATTACTATGCAACTTGTATTCGCATTCTATCACTGTACCCACCTTTACCTGTGGGATGGCCACCTTGGCGCGCATATAAGTATCATCGATACGCTCTTTGTGAACTTGATCCAAGCCAATTTTTGTTTTTTTGACTTTGCCATCCTCGACGTTATAGGCAACGGCCTTGAACTCTTCAAGATTCTCCTGTGCAAACTGCTGAGACATGTTGTCGATATAGATGATGTTGACATTGGCATAGTCCCTACCCTCATCCTTGAGGACTTTGATGCGTGTCTTCACATAATAATCGACAAAATAGTTGTGGAAGTCCATCGTGTAGCCAACATCCGTGAGTTGACAGAGTACAACGGCAGATGCGTCTTTGTCCTGTTCATAAACTGTCATCGACAACTCTTCGTCAGTAGGCTTTCCGAATTTCAGGTTCTGGGCTTCGACGATTGAACAATATAAGACAAGTCCCATGAGGAGTGTAAGTTTCTGTTTCATCATTATTCTTTCTTTAATACTATTTTCTGATTATAGGTGTTGCTGATGGTACGATAGAACTCTGAGAGTTGTGAGAATAGTGCCTTATCGTAAGTGCCTGAGTGGCGGAGCAGTCGATTGCAGACGTGGATGGTATTACCTTCAACCTGCAAGGAGAAAGTGAAGGTTGCAAAGGGGTATTCAATGCTTACGTCCTTGGGACGAGCCTCAACAACGTAACCTTCTGGGATGGTCAGCGTGATGTCATCGACATCTAAATAACCCATTTTCAGCCATAAGTCTTCCTGACGCTCTTCTTTATTGGGAATAGTATAGCCGCGATGCAAGGGACAGACAGGAACAAAAAGACGCAGACCAGTCTGTGTGGCATATCGATGGCTTTTAACCTCCGCTTCAAGCACCATCTTTGGTTCAGACTCACTGGCTCTGACTTCCAAGTGCTTAATCTCTGCCTGTGGAACGTGGGCGAAGCGCTGTAAAGCCTTCTCACGATCCTTCTCATCCATCTTCAACAATGGTATGCGATCCTCATATTGCTGGTTGAATGTCTCCTGTCGGATAGTCATATCAGCAGCACCTTGTGCATCGATACGGATGTCAAGGGTGCTATGCATGAGGTTAGTACTGTCAGCATAGACAGGCAGGCGCACCAGTCGTCCCCCCTGCTCGTTAATCTCTATAGCATTGTGCCCTGCAATGCCATCGTGGACATAACCCATTGGCAATTCAGGATTGGTGCATTCCAACCAGAGAGTGTCATTCTCAAGTGGTACCTGCAGGATGACGTGATTCATCTGACCCGCACTGGCGAAGTCGGGCAGTAGATTGCGGTTGACAGTGCTGATGGTGGTATAGTTGGAGGCTATACCCACCTCTTTGAGCATAGCATGCATATAGTTTGATAGGCCCTTACAGTCGCCATAGCCACTCTTACAGACATTGGCAGCAGGTGCAGGACGCTGACCACCAATACCCAGAAGAACAGCAACATAGCGAGTCGTTTTCTCTAATCGTTTATACAATGCCCCAACTTTCTCACGAGGAGTTTGTAGTCCGTCCGTCAACTGGTGCAGTTCCTGACAAACATTCTCAGGCAGTACATCGAGACCACGGATAAGGCTATACTCCCACAATCCGTAATCTTTCCATGAACGCAGATTTCCATGTCTGCCATAATAACTGAAGTCGGTGGGCGCAAAACGCGCCAACGGTATTCTTTCAGACAGAGGAAGGGTAAAAGACTCTTTCTTGAGTGCCGGCAGGTCGTTAACCTCAAGGGTAAACAGTTGGTCGGAAGATGAATCGTCGCTGACTTCTACCTTATTGTTAATATGCTGAAGGGCGTAACGAACATTCATACTCTTGGGAGCCTTCAGACGGTAGGTGGCTTTCTTCACGCTGATATCATAGTCTGACTGTGGGCAGAAGGCAGGAAACTCTATCAGGTTGTCGTGACTATCAATGGTCCATTCATAACTGATAGTAATAGGATAGACAGGCGGTGTATATTCCAAATACATCTTGTAGTCATCGATGGCCAGGTAGGGCGAATACTCCGTCTTCTGCAACTCACTCTCCTTCATCTTGCGGATGACACGACCTGTGGCATCAGTGACCACGCCCTTGAAACTGGTCAACTTGTCGTTCTTGCTGCACGAACAGACAAACAAGGCCAACGACGCTCCTTGCTCGTTGAGGATAGTAGTAACCTCACGGAAGTGCTGCACAGCATGTGTGGCACTCTCGCAATAGATGTCTATGGCATACTCTTCTATGACGGCCTTTTGTGCCATAGAAGTGATGAATGATAAATGGAAAATGAAAAATAACAGCAGGAGTCTTTTCATATCATGCTACCTTCTTTATGGCAATTATGTTCTTACAGTTCTCTACCAACTTTTCCATGAAAGCCTTCAAATCCGGATATTGCTGCGAAGTGAAGAATGTTTGCTGGATGTCCAGTTTGTAAACCGTAGACAACTGGTTGCCGCTCTGCCGGAACATGATGCTGGCTGTAATGCCGTCGAACTTCAGTACGATAGGCTTCGGCATCTCTTCTACCTGCCAACCGTCGGGTAGTGTCAGTGCCACATTGATAGTCTCACGTTGTTTATAGGGCAGTTCTACGGGCAGGTTGCGCGTTTCGGCAGTAAAGGGGTTCTTGTTTATAGGTGCTATCACCAGCGGGTTCAGGTATATGATGTCGCCTGTTGATGAACACTGTGTGGTGAACGTAATGGTCTCACGCAGGTTAGGTGAGAAATCGTGGCGTCCCTGCAACTGATAGCCCGTAATCTCCATACTATTGTTCTCTTGTATCTGGTGGATAACGTCAGTGCTGTCCTTGGTTGTGCGCCATCTCTTTCGCAGGGAGGCGGCTGCCTCCTCTGTCAAGGCTCTCGACATGGTGCCGCTGATCTTACCATCACCATCTAAAGTGGCCTGGATAAGGGTACGTTCCGTGGCCTGTGCAACCCGTTGCAGATTAATCCATTCGCCTGACTTGCCTTTCTTGATAAGTCGCGCACGATCTACTGATAGCCGCGCAGGCAACACGTTCAGATAACCGTCTTCTGCCGAACTGTCGAAGTAAACCATCGTGGAGTCGTTCAGCGTGATACCTACGACAAAAGTCGACAGGTACTTCATACTAGCATGAGTAATAGGCAAACGGCCACGGTCGCGCAGACGCAAGGCAATGGGACTGGCCTCGATGCCAGCATCGTGCAGCATGTTGATAAACAGGAAGTTGATGTCTGCATTGCTTCCTGTGCCGTCCTTTAACACCTTACTGCCCGACTTGGCCCAGAAAGCATAGCCGCCATTCCATCTGACTCGCTGATGAAGCAGTTTCCAAGTAGCCTCTACACGCTCCTTTGCATCTGCTATCTGTGGTATACCCGCAGCCACCATCTCGTCTTTCAGAGGACTGCTACGCTTGATACGACCACCAAACTCGTCGTCCTTGGCTAACATCTCGTCAATGTCAGACCATTGCGAAGTGTAACTCTTATATACGGCACCAGGAATGTAGATGCCCTGTAGTTCGTGGGTCACCTTGCAACCATAGTCCTCTGCACGCCACACGTAGTCGTCATCCTTCAGCGACGGCAGGTTACGCCCAATAAATGTCTGCACTTTGGTCGCCACAGGCTCATTGCCAATGGTTATCGAGCCGTCGTCTTCTTTCTTTTCCAGATGGCTCATGCCACTCTCCTCGATATGAAAACTGAGCCATTCGGGTATCGATAGCGTGTACTTGGTATAGGCTACGGGAATGTCCTTCTGGGCGTACCAGTCGCGCAACTCATAGAAGAAGTCGCTCTCCAAGTGGTATTCGTATTCTATGACCGTACCCACACGAACCTGAGGAACACTGAACTTTATCAGTTTGTCAGTCTTGTCAAGTTGCTCCTCATGGATCATTGAACTCTCCATCTTGGCCTTAACCACCTTGCCATTCTCCATGTTGTAGGCAGTAGCCTTCAGACCTTTCACCGTCTCTATTCTAATGGTGTTGCTCTCGCTACCCCTGGTTACTACGCTGCCGTCTGCCACCCGCTTACCATCAGGCTTCAGCACCTTCAGACGGCATTTCACCAAATAATGAACACGGAAGTCACCATTGATGAACTCATAATACACATCGGCCTGACGGAACAGTTCTACGGCATCAGCATCCTTGTCAAGAGCATATTCGGTCATGGTTAGTTCTTCCTGTGTGGGCTTGCCCCACTTCAAATTAGGCTCTACACCCTCTGCCGAGACAGTCAAAGCCAGTAATAGTGAACAAATAAGAGTATATGCTTTCATAATAATTTATAAGATTTTGCCTGCAAAGATATATAAAACAAATGACATAGGCAAAAATATGACGAGAAAAAATCGACAACAAATAACCCCCAAGTAAACAAAAAGTGGGAGCGCAAAACTTTCGCAATGAAAGATTCACGCTCCCACTATTATAGGAAGTATCAATTACTTCTCTTCAAGAACTGCCTCCTCAGCGAAGTCGAGCACATTCTTGCGATTGGCCTGCATGCGCTCATACTCTTCCTTCGAGCCGACGATGATCTTCTCGAACTCGCGCAGACCAGTACCAGCAGGGATGAGGTGACCGCAGATAACGTTCTCCTTCATACCCTCGAGGAAGTCCTGCTTGCCACGGATGGCGGCCTCGTTGAGCACCTTGGTGGTCTCCTGGAACGATGCGGCCGACATGAACGACTTGGTCTGCAGGGCGGCACGTGTGATACCCTGAAGAATCTGCGTTGATGTGGCGGGCACGGCATCACGCACCTGGACTATACGCAGGTCGCGGCGCTTCAGCGAGGTATTCTCGTCGCGCAGACGGCGAGCGGTAACAATCTGTCCTGGCTTGAGGTTCTCAGAGTCACCAGCATCGGTAACCACCTTCTTACCCCAGATACGGTCGTTCTCCTCAGCGAAGTCGAGTTTGTCGACAATCTCCTGCTCAAGGAACGAGGTATCACCAGGATCGTTGATCATCACCTTACGCATCATCTGACGCACGATGATCTCGAAGTGCTTGTCGTTGATCTTGATACCCTGCAGACGATACACATCCTGCACCTCGTTCACGATGTACTCCTGAACAGCGGTGGGACCCTTGATGGCAAGGATGTCGCTAGGAGTGATGGCACCATCGGAGAGCGGTGTACCTGCACGCACGGCATCGTGCTCCTGCACCAGGATCTGCTTGGACAGCGAGACGAGGTACTTGCGCTGGTCGCCAGCCTTCGAGGTAACGATGATCTCGCGGTTGCCACGCTTCACCTTACCCATGGTCACCTCACCATCGATCTCAGAGACAACAGCGGGGTTCGACGGGTTACGAGCCTCGAACAACTCTGTGACACGAGGCAGACCGGCGGTGATATCACCACCCTTGGCGGCTGCACGTGGAATCTTGACGAGGGTCTCACCAGTCTTGACGGTCTGGCCGTCCTCAACCACAACGTGACCACCCACGGGGAAGTTATAGGTACCTATCTTCTCGCCATCGGCTCCGATGACATCACAGGTGGGCACCTTCGTCTTATCCTTCGACTCAGTGACAATCTTCTCAGTCAGACCAGTGGTCTCATCGGTCTCGGCACGGAAGGTGACACCCTCGATGACGTCGTTGAACTTCAACGTACCAGCGTACTCGGTAACGATGACGGCGTTGAAGGGATCCCACTGGGCAATCTTGTCGTTCTTCGATACCACGTCGCCGTTCTTGAAATAGAGCGACGAACCGTAAGGCACGTTAACGGTAGAGAGCACGATCTTAGTATTGGGATCGACAAAGCGCATCTCACCAAGACGGCTGACCACCATCTCGCATTCGCGTCCATCCTCATCGAAGGGCACTGTACGCACCTCTTCGAGTTCGATGCGAGCCGACTCGTACTTGCAGACGATGCTTGCGTTGGCGGCTGCGTTGGCAGCCACACCACCGGCGTGGAAGGTACGCAGCGTCAACTGAGTACCAGGCTCACCGATAGCCTGAGCGGCGATGACACCTACTGCCTCACCCTTCTGCACCATACGGCGCGTAGCCAGGTTGCGGCCATAGCACTTACGGCAAACACCCTTCTTCGACTCACAGGTGAGCACGGAACGGATCTCGACGCTCTCAATCTCAGCCTTCTCAATCTCCTCAGCCAGAGCCTCGGTGATCTCCTCGCCAGCAGGCACGATGACCTCACCGGTCTTGGGGTTGACCACATCGTGAACCGACACACGGCCCAGGATGCGCTCAGCGAGACTGGAGATGACCTCGTCGCCACTCTTCAGGGCGGTACAGATCAGGCCACGCAACGTGCCACAGTCCTCCTCGTTGATGATCACATCGTGGGAGACGTCAACGAGACGACGGGTCAGATAACCAGCGTCGGCAGTCTTCATGGCAGTATCGGCCAGACCCTTACGGGCACCGTGGGTAGAGATGAAGTACTCCAGCACAGACATACCCTCCTTGAAGTTAGACAGAATGGGGTTCTCAATAATCTGGTGTCCCTCGGCACCTGCCTTCTGAGGCTTAGCCATCAGACCACGGATACCTGACAACTGCTTGATCTGGTCCTTAGAACCACGGGCACCAGAGTCGAGCATCATAAATACGGCATTGAAGCCCTGGTCAGCCTCGGTCATCTCCTTCATCAGGATGTTACCGATATCGTTGTTGACGTGCGTCCAGGTATCGATGACCTGATTATAGCGCTCGTTGTCGGTGATGAAGCCCATGTTATAGTTGTCGGTGATCTGCTGCACCTCGTCATTACCCTTGGCAATAAGTTCTGCCTTCTCCTTCGGGATGATGATATCGTCGAGGTTGAACGACAGACCAGCCAGGTAAGCCATGCGATAACCAAGGTTCTTGATACCGTCGAGGAACTCACAGGCCTCAGCAAAGCCTACATTCTTGATAACATCGGCGATGATGTCGCGAAGGCTCTTCTTAGAGATGACCTTGTTGACATAGCCCACCTCCTTCGGCACGATGCCGTTGACGATGACACGGCCAACAGAGGTCTCGACCTGATGACGCACAGAAATGCCATCGACCACGTCGTCGACCATCACCTTGACCTGAGCATGGAGGTCGCACTTACCCTCGTTATGGGCAATGATAGCCTCCTCGGGACCATAGAACGAGAGGCCCTCACCCTTGGCACCCGGACGGATCTTGGTGATATAGTAGAGGCCGAGCACCATATCCTGCGAAGGCACGGTGATAGGAGCACCATTGGCAGGGTTCAGGATGTTGTGGCTCTGAAGCATCAGCAACTGAGCCTCGAGGATGGCCTCGTTGGAGAGGGGAAGGTGTACAGCCATCTGGTCACCGTCGAAGTCGGCGTTGAAAGCCGTACATGCCAGCGGGTGCAGTTGGATAGCCTTACCTTCAATGAGTTTAGGCTGGAAGGCCTGGATACCCAGACGGTGCAGTGTTGGTGCACGGTTGAGCAGCACGGGGTGACCCTTCATCACGTTCTCCAGGATGTCCCAGATGACGGGCTCACGGCGGTCGACAATCTTCTTGGCCGACTTCACGGTCTTAACGATGCCGCGCTCGATGAGTTTGCGGATGATGAACGGCTTGTAGAGTTCGGCAGCCATCAGTTTGGGCAGACCGCACTCACCCATCTTCAACTCAGGACCGACGACGATAACCGAACGGGCTGAGTAGTCGACACGCTTACCGAGCAAGTTCTGACGGAAGCGGCCCTGCTTACCCTTCAGCGAATCGCTGAGGGATTTCAGCGGACGGTTCGAGTCGCTCTTCACAGCACTCGACTTGCGGCTGTTGTCGAAGAGGGAGTCGACAGCCTCCTGCAACATACGCTTCTCGTTGCGCAGGATGACCTCAGGAGCCTTGATCTCCATCAGACGCTTCAGACGGTTGTTACGGATGATGACGCGACGATAGAGGTCGTTCAGGTCGGAGGTAGCGAAGCGGCCACCATCCAGGGGAACGAGCGGGCGCAGTTCGGGAGGTGTCACAGGCAGGATCTTCATAATCATCCACTCAGGACGGTTGATTCCCTTCTCCACACTGCTGCGGAATGCCTCAACGACCTGCAAGCGCTTCAGAGCCTCGTTCTTACGCTGCTGAGAGCCGTCGGTATTGGCACGGTCACGCAGTTCATAGGACAGCGAGTCAAGATCGAGTTGCTGGAGCAGTTCATAGATAGCCTCAGCACCCATCTTTGCCACGAACTTGTTGGGATCGGTATCATCCAGGTAATAGTTGTCTTCTGACAGTTGGTTGTCGAGTATCTCGTTGTACTCCTCCTCTGTCAGCAGGTCGAACTTCTGTGAACCCAGCAAGGGTTCGCCCTCAGAGTTCTTACGGCCTGCGAGCACACCTGGCTGAATGACAATATAGCGCTCGTAGTAGATGACGGCATCGAGTTTCTTGGTAGGCAGACCCAGCAGATAGCCAATCTTATTGGGCAGACTGCGGAAATACCAGATATGAGCCACAGGGACAACAAGTTCGATGTGTCCACTGCGCTCACGACGCACCTTCTTCTCAGTCACCTCGACACCGCAACGGTCACAGACGATACCCTTGTAGCGAATGCGCTTGTACTTGCCGCAGGCGCACTCATAGTCCTTGGTAGGACCGAAGATGCGCTCGCAGAACAGACCGTCACGCTCGGGCTTGTAGGTACGGTAATTGATGGTCTCAGGCTTGGTAACCTCACCAAACGAACTCTCGAGGATGTCTTCAGGCGAAGCCAGTCCGATGGTAATCTTGGTGAAATTATTCTTTGTCTTTGAATCTTTCTTGAAAGCCATATATGTATTTACAATTTGACTATTTACAATTTACTATTTCCGAGTGGAAGCAAAATTGTTCACTCTTCACTTTTCACTTCAATCAGTCGAGGGTAACACTGAGACCCAGGCCGCGCAGTTCATGCAGCAACACGTTGAGAGACTCGGGGATACCAGGCGTTGGCATCGGCTCGCCCTTGACAATAGCCTCATAGGCCTTGGAGCGGCCAACGGTATCATCGGACTTGATGGTTAGAATCTCCTGAAGCACGTGGCTGGCACCGAAGGCCTCCAGTGCCCAGACCTCCATCTCACCAAAGCGCTGGCCACCAAACTGGGCCTTACCGCCGAGAGGCTGCTGAGTGATGAGACTGTACGGGCCGATAGAACGGGCGTGCATCTTATCCTCGACCATGTGGCCGAGTTTGAGGAAGTAGGTGATACCCACGGTGGCAGGCTGGTCGAACTTCTCGCCCGTCTCACCATCATAGAGGTGGGTTGAGCAGAGACGAGGCAGGCCTGCCTTGTCGGTCCAAGCAGCGAGGTCGTCGAGTTTTGCACCGTCGAAGATAGGCGTAGCAAACTTCACGCCCAGACGCTTACCGGCAGCACCGAGGATAGCCTCGAAGATCTGACCGAGGTTCATACGAGAAGGCACACCCAGCGGGTTCAGCACCAAGTCGACAGGACGTCCGTCCTCGAGGAACGGCATATCCTCCTGGCGCACCACCTTCGACACGATACCCTTGTTACCATGACGACCAGCGAGTTTGTCGCCCACACCGATCTTACGCTTCTTGGCAACATAGACCTTAGCCATCTGCAGGATGCCAGAGGGCAGTTCGTCGCCAATGGTGATGGCGAACTTCTTGCGCTTCATCTCGGCATCGAGCAACTTGTACTTCTTCATATAGTTGATGATCAGACGAGCGATGAGTTCGTTCTTGTGATCATCATTGGTCCACTTGTTGGTCTGCACGTCACCATATTCCAGGTTCTTCAGGTTGGTCATCGTGAACTTGGCACCCTTAGAGATAATCTCAGCACCTGTGTAGTCACGAACACCCTGTGAAGTCTTACCCTTGGTCAGTTCGAGCAACTTGTCAACCAGAATGTCCTTCAGGTCGCTGACCTTTGCCTCATACTCCTCGTCGATCTTGGCCAGGAGTTGCTTGTCCTGCAACTTGGTCTGACGGGTCTTGATGGCACGGGTAAAGAGTTTCTTGTCGATGATGACACCTGTCAGTGACGGATTGGCCTTCAGAGAAGAATCCTTCACATCGCCAGCCTTATCGCCGAAGATGGCACGGAGCAGTTTCTCCTCAGGTGAGGGATCGCTCTCGCCCTTCGGTGAGATCTTACCGATGAGGATATCGCCGGGCTCGACACGGGCACCCACACGGATGACACCATTCTCGTCGAGATCCTTGGTGGCCTCCTCAGAGACGTTAGGGATATCGGCAGTGAACTCCTCCACACCACGCTTGGTCTCACGGACATCGAGTGAGTACTCATCGACATGCACTGAAGTGAGGATATCCTCACGGACAATGCGCTCGTTGAGCACGATAGCATCCTCATAGTTGTAACCCTTCCAAGGCATGTAAGCCACGAGCAGGTTGCGGCCCAGAGCCAACTCACCATTCTCAGTAGCATAGCCCTCGGTCAGGATGTCGCCCTTCTTGACACGCTGACCCTTGTCGCAGATAGGACGCAGGTCGATGGTCATGTTCTGGTTGGTGCGACGGAACTTGGGAATACGATATTCCTTCAGGGCAGGCTCGAACGATACGAACTCCTCGTCCTCGGTACGATCGTAGAGAATGCGGATGGTCGTAGCATCGACATACTCGATGACGCCATCACCCTCAGCGGTAATCATCGTACGAGAGTCCTCGCAGACCTGCTTCTCAATACCGGTACCCACGATAGGAGCCTCGTTGTGGAGCAGGGGCACAGCCTGACGCATCATGTTAGATCCCATCAGTGCACGGTGGGCATCGTCATGCTCCAGGAACGGAATGAGCGATGCGGCGATAGAGGCAATCTGCTGGGGAGAGACATCCATGAGGTTGACCTCGGTGGGAGGCACCACGGGGAAGTCGGCATCCTGACGGCACTTCACCACAGGACGGATAAATGTACCATCGTCGTTCAGAGGTGCGTTACCCTGACCGATGATGTAGTTCTCTTCTTCCTCGGCAGTCAGATAGACAATCTCGTCGTTATTGAGGTTGGCGACGCCATTCTCAATTTTACGGTACGGTGTCTCGATGAAGCCGAGTTCGTTGATCTTGGCATAGACGCACAGCGACGAAATCAGACCGATATTAGGACCTTCAGGGCTCTCAATCGGGCAGAGACGACCATAGTGCGTATAGTGCACGTCACGAACCTCGAAGCCGGCACGCTCACGTGACAGACCGCCAGGACCCAGTGCAGAGAGACGACGCTTGTGGGTCACCTCGGCCAGCGGGTTGGTCTGGTCCATGAACTGCGACAGGGGGTTGGTGCCGAAGAACGAGTTGATAACGCTTGAGATAGTCTTGGCGTTGATCAGGTCAACCGGAGTGAACACCTCATTGTCGCGCACGTTCATACGCTCACGAATGGTACGGTTCATACGAGCCAGACCGATGGAGAACTGATTGCTCAGTTGCTCACCAACGGTACGGACACGACGGTTCGACAGGTGGTCTATATCATCGACCGAAGCCTTCGAGTTGATCAACTGGATAAGATACTTGATAATCTCTATGATGTCTTCCTTGGTCAGAACACGGACTTCCATATCGGTGTCGAGACCAAGTTTCTTGTTGATACGATAACGGCCTACGTCACCCAGGTCATAGCGCTTGTCAGAGAAGAACAGGTTCTGGATGGTCTCACGTGCACTGGCATCATCGGCAGGGTCGGCATTGCGCAACTGACGATAGATGTAGAGCACGGCCTCCTTCTCAGAGTTACTGGGGTCCTTGGCCAGCGTATTGAAGATGATGGAATAATCCTGAGCCGTCGTCTCGTCCTTGTGGACAAGGATTGTATGAGCACCGCTCTCAAGAATATCAATCATATTCTCCTCGGTGATCTCGGTCTCACGGTCCATAATGACCTCGTTACGCTCGATAGACACCACCTCGCCGGTATCCTCATCGACGAAGTCCTCGTTCCAACTCTTCAGAACACGGGCGGCAAGTTTACAGCCCACGACCTTCTTCAGAGCGGCCTTGTTCACCTTCACCTCCTCAGCAAGGTCAAAGATCTCAAGGATGTCCTTATCGTTCTCGAAACCGATAGCACGGAGAAGAGTCGTAACAGGCAACTTCTTCTTACGGTCGATATAAGCATACATCACGTTGTTGATATCGGTGGCGAACTCGATCCATGAACCCTTGAACGGGATGATACGGGCCGAGTAGAGCAACGTACCATTAGCGTGCACATTCTGACCGAAGAACACACCAGGCGAACGGTGCAACTGGGACACCACGACACGCTCAGCACCATTGATGACGAAAGTGCCGTTGGCTGTCATATAGGGAATGGGACCCAGGAACACATCCTGAATCACAGTACCGAAGTCCTCGTGGTCAGGATCCGTACAGTAAAGTTTCAACTTAGCCTTCAAGGGTACGCTATAGGTCAGGCCGCGCTCCAGACACTCGTCGATGGTGTAGCGGGGCGGGTCGATATAGTAGTCCAAGAACTCAAGAACGAAATTATTACGCGTGTCGGTGATAGGGAAATTCTCTGCGAACACCTTATACAAACCGTCATTCTTGCGTTCCTCAGGCGGAGTGTCCAACTGCAGGAAGTCACGGAATGACTTTAGTTGCACATCGAGGAAATCCGGTAAGGGCATCGGATTCTTGACGCTGCCAAAGTTTACTCTGTTGTCTATTACTTTCGAAGTCATAAAAAATTATTTTTTCCAGAATTTCTAGTTCATCTAGATAATCTAGGTAATCTAGAAAATCTAGTATAAATGACAAGAAAAGGTTAGGAACACTCTACTGGAGAGTCCCTAACCAATAGTTATTGTTGTGCTTCAGATTACTTCAGCTCAACTACGGCACCAGCAGCCTCGATAGCCTTCTTCAGGTTCTCAGCCTCTTCCTTAGCCAGACCTTCCTTAACGGTTGCAGGAGCACCGTCAACGAGATCCTTTGCCTCCTTCAGACCCAGGCCACAAGCCTCTTTCACGGCCTTCACAACCTGCAGTTTAGCAGCACCAACCTCCTTCAGGATTACATCGAAAGAGGTCTTCTCCTCGGCTGCCTCAGCAGCACCGGCTGCAGCAGGACCGGCGGCTACAGCAACGGCTGCAGCAGCAGGCTCAATTCCATACTCGTCCTTCAGGACTGTTGCCAACTCGTTTACTTCCTTCACAGTCAGATTCACCAACTGCTCAGCAATAGCTTTAATATCTGCCATTTTATTTGAATTTTAATTGTTTTTTTTAATGTTAATGATAATAATCTTGTCGCTTGTTATTTGTTACGCTCAGCGATAGCGTCAAGCAGGCCATGGACTTTTCCACCGGCATTCAAGCCAGAGACGACATTCTTGATCGGCGACTGCAGCAGAGCCACAACATCGGCAATCAGTTCGTTCTTGCTCTTGATAGCAACCAACTCGGCAAGTTTGTCGGCACCTACGAAGGTGCTCTCCTCAGCATAGGCACCCTTCAGAGCAGGGATACCATCCTTGGCATATTCCTTGAGGAGTTTGGCAGGCACATTAGCCGTCTGCGTGAACATGACGGCGGTGTTACCCTTCAAGCAGTCATACAAGGGAGAGAAGTCAATCTCGGAAGCCTCGAAGGCTTTATGAAGAAGGGTATTCTTCACAACCACGAGTTTGATTTCATTCTTGAAGCACTTGCGACGCAGGTCACTGGTTTTCTCCGCATCCAGACCGGTCAGGTCGACCAGATAGAAATGAGGATACTGCTTCAGTTTCTCACCAAGTTCTACGATAATAGTATCTTTTACTTCCTTTTTCATTTGTCTAATCTTTTTGCGAGTTATTCAACTGATTTAGGATCGATCTTGATACCCTTACTCATAGTGCTTGACAGGAAGATACTCTTGATATACGTACCCTTTGCGGCAGCGGGTTTCAATTTGATAATGGTGGAGATAAACTCCTTGGCATTCTCAAAAATCTGGTCAGCAGTAAACGAAATCTTACCGATTGACGTGTGCACGATACCGGCCTTGTCAACCTTAAAGTCTATCTTACCCTGCTTCACTTCCTTCACTGCCTTAGCAACGTCCATAGTCACGGTACCGCTCTTGGGGTTAGGCATCAAACCACGAGGGCCGAGCACACGACCCAAGGGGCCCAACTTACCCATGCACGAGGGCATCGTAATAATCACATCAACATCGGTCCAACCACCCTTGATCTTCTCGATATACTCGTCAAGACCAACATAGTCGGCACCGGCTTCCTTGGCGGCAGCCTCCTGATCGGGGGTACAAAGAGCGAGCACGCGAGTCACCTTACCAGTACCGTTCGGCAGCGACACAACGCCACGAACCATCTGGTTAGCCTTACGCGGGTCAACGCCCAAGCGTACATCGATATCTACAGAAGCCTCAAACTTGGTCGTGGTAATCTCCTTGACCAATGCTGCGGCCTCTTTCAAAGAGTATGCTTTCCCTGCTTCAATCTTATCAGCCACCAACTTTTGATTTTTTGTCAGTTTACTCATTGTCGTTAAATTGAAGTTATTTGTTATTCACCAGGGAAGTCCCCTTTTACAGTAATACCCATACTACGGGCTGTACCGGCAATCAGTTTCATAGCAGACTCGATAGTAAAGCAGTTCAGGTCGGCCATTTTATCCTCAGCGATAGCACGCACCTGATCCCAGGTCACAGATGCCACCTTCTTGCGGTTAGGCTCAGCAGAGCCGCTCTTTACCTTTGCAGCCTCCAGCAACTGAACAGCAGCGGGAGGAGTCTTGATAACGAAACTGAATGACTTGTCAGCGTAGTAAGTGATAACGACAGGAAGAATCTTGCCTGCCTTATCCTGGGTTCTGGCGTTGAACTCTTTGCAGAATCCCATAATGTTGATGCCCTTCGAACCCAGAGCAGGTCCTACGGGAGGAGAGGGATTCGCAGCGCCACCTTTAATCTGTAATTTGATTAATCCAGCAACTTCTTTAGCCATTTCTGTTTATTATTAATTTGATTGTCATATAAGCCAAGGAGTGGAAGCCTCCTGTGACCGTATACTAGAATCGGTGCACGTAACAATCACACCCTATTCTTTCTCTACTTGATTGAACCCTAACTCCAATGGAGTCTTGCGTCCGAAGATCTTGACCATCACCTTCAGTTTGCGCTTCTCGGCGTTCACCTCTTCGATGACACCGCTGAATCCGCTGAACGGACCGTCTGTCACCTTTACGGCATCGTCAAGGTTATATGGGATGGTGACTTCCTCCGTACGGATGGCAGTATCCTCCACCGTTCCCATAATTCTGTTGATATCGGCTTCACGTACAGGGCTGGGATTATCCATGCCTCCCAAAAAGCCCAGCACATTAGGAATGAAACGGAGCGTATGTGCAACATCGCCATCGAGACGGGCCTCAACGAGTACATAGCCAGGGAGAAACAACTTCTCCTTGACCACTCTCTTTCCATTGCGCATCTGAGCATATTTCTCCGTAGGCAGAAGAATCTGTCCGACATTGTTAGCCAATGCGGGGTTATTCTTCATCAACGCCTCCAGATACTCCTTGACCTTAGCCTCTTTACCGCTAACGGCCTTCAGAACATACCATTTCTTTCCTGTCGATGCCATTTCACTTAATTACTTTACAGCAGAAGGATAGACCAGACTCATAATCTGCTCGAATGTCAAATCCATCGCGAAGACTACCAATGCTATAATAAGAGAAGCAGTCAGCACCAATACAGCGCTTCCCGTCAACTCCTTACGTGTAGGCCATGTGACCTTGTGTGCCAACTCATCGTAGCAGGTCTGGCAATACTTGAAGAATTTAGTAAAAATATTCATCTCTTTTCTTATTTAGCACGGGAAGGAGGACTCGAACCCACGACCCTCGGTTTTGGAGACCGATGCTCTACCAACTGAGCTATTCCCGTAGTTAAAAGCCCCCACCCGACATGAGCGGGGGCTTGTTAATTTATTGTTGTCATGTTTGTTGCGACTCAGTCGCAACGCACTGGACGATTAGTCCTCGAAGACCTCAGTGATCTGGCCAGAACCTACGGTGCGACCACCCTCACGGATAGCGAAGCGCAGACCCTTGTTCAGAGCAACAGCGTAGATCAGTTCAACAGTGATCTCCACGTTGTCACCAGGCATCACCATCTCAACGCCCTCGGGCAGAGAAATCTCACCCGTGCAGTCCATGGTGCGGAGGTAGAACTGAGGACGATACTTGTTACCGAACGGAGTGTGACGGCCACCCTCTTCCTTCTTCAGGACGTAGATAGAAGCCTTGAACTTCTTGTAAGGCTTGATCTGTCCGGGATGGCAGAGCACCATACCACGCTTAATCTCGTTCTTGTCGATACCGCGGAGCAGCAGACCTACGTTATCACCGGCCTGACCCTCATCGAGCAACTTACGGAACATCTCAACACCAGTCACCACAGAGTTCTTGTCCTCACCAAGACCAAGCAGTTCGACTGCGTCGCCCACGTGAATCACACCAGTCTCGATACGGCCAGTAGCAACGGTACCACGACCTGTGATTGAGAACACGTCCTCAACAGGCATCAGGAAGGGCTTGTCGGTAGCGCGGGGAGGCTCCTGAATCCAAGTGTCGCAGGTGTTCATCAGTTCCATTACCTTGTCTTCCCACTTCTCAACACCGTTCAGAGCACCGAGGGCAGAGCCACGAATGATAGGAGTCTCGTCCTCGAACTCATACTGCTCCAGAATCTCGCGGACCTCCATCTCAACGAGTTCGAGCATTTCCTCATCGTCGACCATGTCGCACTTGTTGAGGAACACCACCAAACGGGGCACATTTACCTGACGGGCGAGCAGCACGTGCTCACGTGTCTGAGGCATAGGACCGTCAGTAGCAGCAACAACGAGGATAGCACCATCCATCTGAGCAGCACCAGTAACCATGTTCTTCACATAGTCAGCGTGGCCCGGGCAGTCCACATGAGCATAGTGACGCTTCTCGGTCTCATACTCAACGTGAGCGGTGTTAATGGTGATACCGCGCTCCTTCTCTTCGGGAGCATTATCAATCTGGT
>Ga0310695_10004826_pt1 | contig 24298 bp, 13 predicted proteins | sample RumenRJG_04DNA_FD_203882 | JGI IMG/M metagenome (GOLD analysis project Ga0310695, IMG submission 203882) | Bovine rumen microbial communities from Lethbridge, Alberta, Canada - RJG_04 (v2) (version 2) | ecosystem: Host-associated > Mammals > Digestive system > Stomach > Rumen | place: Canada...
GACTACTTCCCTGTAGAACAGGAGTACGGCTACTCGGTGTTCTCAACTGTTTTTCATGTGGAGTGGAACAACAAAAAGCTGAACATCATCGACTGTCCGGGCAGCGACGACTTCGTGGGCGGTGCCATCACGGCCCTGAACGTCACCGACCAGGCTGTCATCTTGATTAACGGCCAGTACGGTCCCGAGGTGGGCACGCAGAACGCTTTCCGCTATACCGACAAGCTCCAGAAGCCCGTCATCTTCCTCGTCAATCAGCTGGACCGTGAGAACTGCGACTTCGACGCCCTGCTGTCGAACATGAAGGAGATTTACGGCGACAAGTGCGTCCCCGTACAGTATCCTATCGCTACCGGTCCCGACTTCAACGCCGTCATCGACGTGCTGCTGATGAAGAAGTACTCCTGGAAGCCCGAGGGTGGCGCCCCCATCATCGAGGATATTCCCGCTGAGGAGATGGAGAAGGCCAAGGAGCTGCACGCTGCCCTTGTTGAGGCTGCTGCCGCCAATGACGACACGCTGATGGAGAAGTTCTTCGAGACGGAGAGCCTCACCGAGGACGAGATGCGCGAAGGCATCCGCAAGGGTCTGGTCACCCGCTCTATCTTCCCCGTCTTCTGCGTCTGCGCCGGTAAGGATATGGGCGTACGCCGTCTGATGGAGTTCTTGGGCAACGTCGTGCCTTTCGTCAGCGAGATGCCGAAGGTACACAACACCCGCGGCGAGGAGATCACTCCCGACACCAACGGTCCTGCTTCTATCTACTTCTTCAAGACGGGTGTGGAGCCTCACATCGGCGAAGTTTCTTACTTCAAGGTGATGAGTGGCTCTGTGAAGCCCGGCGACGACCTGACCAACGCCGACCGCGGTTCGAAGGAGCGCATCGGCACCATATATGCCTGTGCAGGTGCCAACCGTATTGCCGTCGACCAGCTGAACGCCGGCGACATCGGCTGTACCGTGAAGCTGAAGGACGTCAAGACGGGTAACACGCTCAACGGCAAGGACAGCGAGAACAAGTTCGACTTCATCAAATATCCTAACTCTAAGTACTCGCGTGCCGTGAAAGCCCTCAACGAGAGTGAGACTGAGAAGATGATGGCCGCCCTGACAAAGATGCGTCAAGAGGATCCCACATGGGTTGTCGAGCAGTCGAAGGAGCTCCGTCAGATCATCGTTCACGGACAGGGTGAGTTTCACCTGCGCACATTGAAATGGCGTATGGAGAACAACGAGAAGATTCAGATTGAATATCTGGAGCCGAAGATTCCGTATCGTGAGACCATCACAAAGATGGCCCGTGCCGACTACCGCCACAAGAAGCAGTCGGGTGGTGCCGGACAGTTCGGCGAGGTACACCTCATTGTAGAGCCCTACGCTGAGGGTATGCCCGATCCGACCAGCTTCACCATCAACGGCCAGGAGTTCAAGATGAACATCAAGTCGAAGGAAGAGAAAGACCTGGAGTGGGGCGGCAAGCTCGTCTTTATCAACTCCGTCGTCGGTGGCGCTATCGATATGCGCTTCATGCCCGCTATCCTCAAGGGTGTGATGGAGCGTATGGAGCGCGGTCCGCTGACTGGTTCTTACGCCCGCGACGTGCGCGTCATCGTCTACGATGGTAAGATGCACCCAGTCGACTCTAATGAACTCTCATTCATGCTCGCCGCACGTAACGCCTTCTCGGCAGCCTTCCGCGAGGCCGGACCGAAGGTGCTCGAGCCCATCTACGACCTCGAGGTCTACGTGCCCGCCGACTATATGGGCGACGTGATGAGCGACCTGCAGGGTCGTCGTGCCATGATTATGGGTATGGATTCTGAGGCCGGCTATCAGAAGCTCTCGGCTAAGATTCCTCTGAAGGAGCTGTCCAACTACTCCATCGCCCTGTCGTCGCTCACGGGTGGCCGTGCTTCGTTCTCAACGAAGTTCGCCAGCTACGAGCTCGTGCCCAACGACATTCAGCAGCAGCTCATCAAGGAGCACGAGGCTGAACTCAAGGAGGAAGAATAATCACCTCATCCGTAATAATCAAGAGGGACGAACCACCAGTTCGCCCCTCTTTTTGAAAAAGAGGATGTGCCTATTGTGACACCCCCTCTCTTTATTGTGTATGTGGTGGGGGATTACTGATTGTAATCCTTGGCCTTGAAGACTGTCTCGTAGAGAACGGTGCCGCGGTGGCGCTGCGAGTGGTAGGTGTAAGCAAAGGCGAAACCAGCCTCCTTGTAGGCCATCATCGACGTGGTGTTCTTCAGTTCCGTCAGCAGGGCGCTGCGTGCCGTCTCAGGGTTCAGCAGTCCCACGCTGTCTGCCGCACCCGTAATGGTGTAGTAGTAGTGCAGCGTGCGCGTCTGCTGTTCATAGGTCAGGCTGTCCATCGTCAGGTTGTCGGCAATGTGTGCGGGGCAGTTCTTCTTCGTGTAGATTTCTGCCTCCTTTGCCGCCTTCTCTTCGAGCGTTTCCTGACAGGCCGTCAGCAGCAGGGCCGCCATCACGGTTAAGAGCGTCTTCCTCATACGTCCCCGTTTACTTATGGTCGACGGCGCTCTGCTCGACGGGCAGGCAGCGCTTGTAGTTCTCGATGTACTTCTCGAAACCGGCGACATCCTCGGGTGTGGGTGCTATTGATACGCCTGTGTTGCCTGCGAAGACGACGGTCTCGAGATAGTCGGCCAGACTGAGCTTGTTGGGGTTGCTCACCATATAGCCAGCCAGCAGGGCGATACCCCATGCACCACCTTCGCCGGCCGTCTCCATGACTGAGATGGGTGAGTTGATGGCTGCTGCGAGCACGCGCTGTCCGACGCCCTTCGTCTTGAACAGACCGCCGTGACCTGTAATTCGGTCGACGCGAATCATCTCGTCCTTGAACAGGATGTCGTTACCTATCTTCAGCACGCCGACGGATGCATAGAGGTGGGCACGCATGAAGTTGGCCAGGTTGAACTTGTCGTTAGCCGAACGGACGAACAGGGGGCGTCCCTCGCTCAGTCCTGTTACAGGCTCGCCGCTGATGTAGTTGTAGCTGACGAGTCCGCCGCAGTCGGCGTCGCCGTTCAGCGCGTTGTTATAGAGCTTGCCGAACACCTCGTTCATGTCGACGGGCACGCCGAGCAGCTGCTGGTACTCCTTGAAGAGGTTCACCCACGCGTTGAGGTCGCTGGTGCAGTTGTTGCAATGCACCATTGCCACGAGCGAGCCGTCGGGGGTGGTCACCATGTCGATCATCTCGTAGGGCTTCGACAGCGGCTTCTCGAGCACGATCATCGAGAACGACGACGTGCCGGCCGACACGTTACCCGTGCGCTGCTTCACGGCGTTTGTAGCAACCATACCTGTGCCTGCATCGCCTTCGGGAGGACAGACGGGACAGCCGGGCTTCAGATGGCCGCTGACGTCGAGACGCTTGGCACCCTCGGGGGTGAGGAAACCTGCATTCTCGCCGGCATTGAGCGACTTCGGCAGGATGTCGAGCAGCTTCCACGAGAAACCACGCGGAGCAATGAGCTCGTCGAACTTGCGGACCATCTCGGCGTCGTAAGTCTTCGTGGCAGGATCGACGGGAATCATACCCGATGCGTCGCCCACACCCAGTACGAACTGGCCCGTTACTTGCCAGTGGACGTAGCCGGCCAGCGTGGTCAGATACTTGATGTCGGCCACGTGCTCCTCGTTGTCGAGGATGGCCTCATACAGGTGGCTGATACTCCAGCGCAGGGGGATGTTATAGTTGAACAGCTCCGAGAGCTCAGCAGCGGCCTTGCCTGTGTTCGTGTTACGCCATGTGCGGAAGGGCACCATGATTTCCTGCTTCTCGTTGAAGGCCATATAGCCGTGCATCATAGCCGAGAAGCCGATGGCGGCCAGTGCCTCAATCTCGCAGTCGTACTGCTTCTGCACGTCCTTGCGCAGTTCGGCGTAGCAGTCCTGCAGACCATACCAGATGGCTTCGGTGCTGTAAGTCCACAGTCCGTCAACCAGTTGGTTTTCCCACTCGTGTGAGCCCTGAGCGATGGGCTTGTTGTCCTCGTCGATGAGCACAGCCTTGATGCGCGTGCTACCAAACTCGATACCTAAGATGGCCTTTCCGGCCTCGATTGTTTGTTTTGCGGTCATTGTTACTTATTAGTTTTGGGGTTAATTGTATGTGCTTATAATATAATAAGGTGTAGACGGCGGGTCATTGAGGCAGACGCTCTTTGGCGTTGACGTAGGCTTTGTGCGAGGTGAACCCGCTGGCCTCTGCTGCCGTTTCTTCTGATGAATTCGGATGCTGGGCCATATAGCGCTCGAAATAGGCGATGCGAAGCCCGTTGACATAGTCGGAGAAACCGCCGAAACGCTCCGTGAACACCCGTGAGACGCAACTGCGACTGAAGCTGCATCGCTCAACGACCTGCTCCAACTTCAGGTGCGAGTCCAGATATGCGGCTTCGGTATTCACAAACTGCTCAATCTCGGCAGCTATCCTTTCAGCGCGTTCTTCTGCCAGTTCGTCGTCTGCGTTGTCAATGTAGTCTACAGCGTCATCGCCGATGTCAGAGAGGATGATAGCGCGGCGCCATACAGGCATCACGCTGAGCAGCAACAGGATGTTGAAGACTGCTAACGGTATGCATAGCACAGCCATAACGGCCGGCGAGTCGGTGATATAGGCAGGCCATACCAGGGGGGTGAGCAAAATGGGTGCAAACAGGACGCGGTGGGCGTATTCCGTCGGGAAGTCGTCGGGGTTGGAGTAGTTGACGTCACGCGCTTCGCGCATCCACAGAACAACCTGCCGCATGGCCACGCACGTATAGATCATCATGAGGATGTTGACAACGAGCACCACCACGTTCCACACGCTGATGAATCGGGGACTGAGAACGCCCGACGGCCACCAGGCGTGAACTATTAGCGGCATAATGGCCAGTGTAGTAATGGCAGCCGCTATGCGCACAACCGGTTTCCAACTGAGCCACTGCTTCACTGAACCGAAGAAACAGAAAAGCAGCGAGCCGCAGAAGTAGAAATAGGTACACGGGAAATACGACTTCATCAGAAGCCACGCTGCCTCGCTCCGAGGGTTCAGGACATAAGGCAGCAAGACGGAGCTGCTGAGATAAATCATAATCTGCATCCTGCGGTCAGGCCAGATGTATTCTCTGCGCTCCTTCGGCGTGCCGCAGTTGTGAAATCCCCTGACGGTGGAAAACACCCAGCAGGTCACCAAATATACCGCTGCTGCTACGCCATACCAGTAAAAACTGTCTGTTTGGATCATATTCGATGGCAAAGTTAATACTTTTTTTTCAAATATCACATTTTGTTTCGATTTATTTTGTAACTTTGCAGCAAATAACTGTTAGACTTTACCAATGAACATATCAACCGTCCTGCCATTACTACTGAGTGCGACACTTATCATCACGCTCGCTTGCCTCTATGCATACTCCCGTCACAGGGCTTCTGAGCGCCTGAAAGCTGCCTATCATGAACTGGAGGTTGCCAATGCCCGCGTGGAAGAGTCGTCGCGCATGAAGAGCGATTTCATCCAGCAGATTTCACACGAGATACGCACGCCGCTCAACATTCTGTCGGGATTCACGCAGCTGCTCACGACACCTGGCATATTTCTTGACGATGCCACATTGGCAGACATCAACCGCCAGATAACGGCGAACACGAACCGCATCACGAGTCTCGTCAACAAGATGCTTGAACTCTCGGAGGCCAAGAGTCTCGCTGTCATCGACCGTACTGACAATGTGTCAGCTGAACAGATTGTAGCCGAAGCCGTTACGGCATCGCGCATAACTAATGCCAACCACCTGACGTTCAACATACTGGAATCGACAGAATCCAAGACCGCCGTACTCCAGACCAACAAACAGGCAGCCGTCCGTGCGCTGTCGCTGTTGCTCGACAATGCCCGTAAGTTCACAGCTCCCGCAGAGGCTTCTCAGTCTGACGTGCCTCCCGAACGTCTGCAGAAGGTTGTCCTCCGTCTGTCAGTTTCCTCCGGGCGTCTGTTCTTCTCGGTCGAGGATACGGGTATCGGCATTCCGCACAAGGAGGCTGAGCGCATCTTCGACGAGTTTGTGCAGTTAGACGAATATTATGACGGCACAGGCATCGGGCTTACCGTCGCTCGCTCCTTAGCCCGCCGTATCGGTGGCGACATCAAACTCGACACCGCCTACATCGGAGGCTCCCGCTTCGTTATGACCCTGCCTGTTTCGTGATGCGAATCCAGTCGGCGTCGATCCAGCCGCGGTCGCACTTGGGGTCGCTCTCGGCGCTGACGAAGCCGAACTTGGCGCCAATCCACTTTCCTTGACGCATCTGGAACTCATTGCCGCAGGCCGTCCACTTCTTGCCGTCCGAGCTATAGGCAAAGCTGACGACGGGCTTGCCGCCGTGAGGTTGTCCGGCTTCGGCATTGCTGACGGTCAGCCGCAGGTAGATGTCTTCGTGTATGCCGGGCTTGTAGTCAATCTTGTCCTTGGCCGTTGGCTTCAGGGTGGCTAACACCTGTTCCGTCTGGGGCTTGCCTTTGTCGGCATCTATACAGGTTATCTGTACCAACTGGAACCCATCGCCCATACGGCGTACGACGAGGGCTGAGTAGTCGAGACCCATCATGATGAGTCCGCCAAACTGTCCGTCGGCCTTCGACGTGAAGCGCAGCTTGGTGGTGACGGTAAACTCGTCGGCAGGCGTTTTCTGCAGCAGCATATTGGGAACGAGCCAGAGGTTCTTCCACGCCTTGTCTGTCTTGTAGGTGTAGATGCGGAAGGTGCCGAAAGCGGTGGGCACGCCGTACTTCTCGTCGTAGTTGGCCTGCCATTGCCATTGTTTACCCAAAGTGGGGGTGTTGAACTCGTCGCTTTCGGCAGGATTGATGATGGTTGTCGACGACGACTGAGGTTTCTTATAGGTGGTGACGGGTTCGCCTTTCTTGCCCATAATCGGCCAGCCAGTAGTCCAGTCGACGGGGTTCAGATGGACGACGCGACCGTAGGCTTCCTTGTCCTGGAAGTGCAGGAACCAGTCTTCACCATATTTATTATGTACCCAAGCGCCCTGGTGAGGACCATTGATCTTGGTCTTGCCCTGCTGCAGCACAATCTTATGCTCGTAGGGACCGTAGGGCGACTTTGAGCGCATGGCCAATTGGAAACCCTCGGGAACGCCGCCAGCAGGACACATGATCCAGTAGCAGCCGTCGCGCTTATAGAACTTCGGCCCTTCGCAGGTGCGGTTAGCGGTGCCGTTGCCGTCGAAGACGATGACGGGCTGTCCGATGGCTCGCGTGCCGTCGGCAGACATCTCGCGGACGGTGAGTACTGAAGCGTATTTCGAGCGCGAGTTAGCCCAGCCGTTGACCAGATAGCAGCGTCCGTCGTCGTCCCAGAGCGGGGTGGTGTCGATGTAGCCCTGTCCTGGTATGACGCAGACGGGAGCCTCCCATTCGCCGGCAGGGTCGCCGTTACGCGTCTTCACCATCATAGCGCCGAAGTCGGGGTCGCCCCAGTAGATGTAGTACTGGCCGTCGTGATAACGGATGGAGGGTGCCCACACGCCGTTGCCGTGCTGCGGGGTGTTGAAGTGCTTGATGAGTTCAGAGTTGCCGGTGTAGAGCTCCTTGAGGGCGTAGCCCACAATCTGCCAGTTGACGAGGTCGCGTGAGTGGAGGATGGGCAGTCCGGGCACGCATTGGAACGATGAGGCTGTCATGTAATAGTCTTCGCCCGAAGGACCTACACAGACATCGGGGTCGGAGTAGTCGGCATTGATGACGGGGTTGGTGTAGGTGCCGTTGCCGTTGTCGGGCGACCAAACCTTTGATACGTACTGGGCGCTGGCCAGACAGGGTAGGGTGGCCAGCATCATTGTGATTAGTTTTTTCATAAGCGGTTTATTTTTAGTAAGTAGTTGTTTTCTGAATATTCTATGCGCATGACGCGGACGATGTCGTCGTCGGTCGGCGAGAGCGACAGGGCCACGTGACCCATCGTGCGACGCAGGTTGATTTCCACACAGGGATGGAGCTTGGAGGGCGACACCACCATCATGTCGACACCAAATGGTCCGGCGTATTGGCCGTTGAAGACGGGACTGAGCTCGTTGCAAATCTTTTCTTGAATATCGTTAAGCAAACTTATTGGTATATAGCAGCTTATCATTTCTTTCTTGGCGTTTTCGGTAGCAATAATGTTGCCCGTATATGCACCATTGGCCGTGTGGAAGAGCGACAGTCCGAGGTAGGTGATGCGGCCGCAGCCGTCGGAGTAGAATTCCATGCCGAAGTCCTTCGCCTTGTCGTAATAAGGCTCTACCATCACCGAGCCTTGCGTCTGTACCAGATTGCGGAACCAGCCGGCTTGCATGGCGAAGGGCGTACGTTCGACAGACAGGAAACGCAGTCCCCGGCCGCTGGACGACCACGGGGCTTTCATCACCAATTGGCCATAGCGTTGCAGCAGCGTTTCCACCTCTTCAGCCGTCGTACATTCGAAGGATTCGCCAACGGTTCCCTCTACGCGCAATGCCGGCAGCAGACGAGCTGTCGTGCGGCGGTGGGAGAGGTTGCGGATAGTCTCTAACTGGGCGGCTGTCGGCATGACTTTTTCGTCGACGCCGTAGCGCAGGAGTTGGGCTCTCAAGGCGCTGTTCCAGCCCCATGGTTCCACCGCCGAGGTTTGCCGTAAGCAAAGGTCGGGTTTACCGTAAGCAAACCTCGGGTTTACCGTAAGCAAAGGTCGGGGGCCCAAGAGGGTGTCTATCCGGTGTCTGATTTTGCGCCATTCGCGCTCGGCTTGTGCTACGTCGTCGACCATGATGACATCGTCTTCGTCGGCCCAGATGGCGGGGATGAATCCGAGGTCGTGACGCAGTTGCCGCCCGGCGTGCGGAGCCGTGAAGTTAGAGAGTCCGCTGGCCAGCGCAATATCGTGTTCCGGGTTGAAGATATGTAGTGTCATGCTTGTTTTGGCTGCAAAGTTACTATTTTTTTATTGCATATCGGTAACTTTGTCTGCAAAAATTTGGGATTTAGGAATAAAATATCTAACTTTGCACGAAGATTGTATATTATAACCAAAAACTTAAAGAAATAATAATGAACATCCCTGCAGTATTCTGGCTTGTGCCTGTGGCATCTGTCGTAGCTTTAGGCATGGCGTATTTCTTCTTCACCCAGATGATGAAGGCCGATGAAGGAACGCCTCGTATGAAAGAGATTGCACTTTACGTCCGTAAAGGTGCGATGGCTTATCTTAAACAGCAGTATAAGGTCGTCTGTATCGTCTTTGCGGTGCTGTGCGCCCTTTTTGCCTTTATGGCTTATGGGCTGAATGTGCAGAATCCGTGGGTGCCGTTTGCTTTCCTGACAGGAGGCTTTTTCTCAGGCTTGGCAGGCTTCTTCGGTATGAAGACAGCTACGTATGCATCTGCACGCACTGCCAATGCTGCCCGTGAGAGTTTGGATGCCGGTTTGAAGATTGCTTTCCGCTCGGGCGCCGTGATGGGCCTGACGGTGGTGGGTCTTGGCCTGCTCGATATTGCCATCTGGTTTGTCGTGCTGAATTATTTTGATGCCGACGGACTGATTTCCATTACTACCACCATGTTGACCTTTGGTATGGGTGCCTCGACGCAGGCGCTGTTTGCTCGTGTGGGTGGCGGTATCTATACGAAGGCTGCCGACGTGGGTGCCGACATCGTGGGCAAGGTCGAGGCTGATATTCCAGAGGACGATCCCCGTAATCCTGCAACGATTGCCGACAACGTGGGCGACAACGTGGGTGACGTAGCCGGTATGGGTGCCGACCTCTATGAGAGCTATTGTGGTTCCATCCTTTCTACGGCCGCTTTGGGCGCTGCCGCCTTTGGTGTTGCTGGTCTTGAGGTTCAGTTGAAGGCCGTCATTGCCCCGATGCTGATTGCCGCCGTGGGCGTGTTCCTCTCGTTGATGGGAATCTTCCTCGTCCGTACGAAGGAGGGTGCTACGATGAAGGACTTACTCCGCTCGCTGTCGTTAGGTACTAATGTCAGCGCCGTGCTGATAGCCATTGCCACCTTTGCCATTCTTTATCTGTTAGGAGTCGAGAACTGGCTGGGACTCTCGTTCTCGGTTATCTCAGGTCTGGCTGCCGGCGTCATCATCGGACAGGCTACGGAGTACTACACGTCGCACTCGTACAAACCGACGCAGAAAATCTCTGAGGCCGGACAGACGGGTGCTGCCACCGTTATCATTAAAGGTATCGGTACGGGAATGATTTCGACCTGTATTCCCGTCATCACCATTGGTGTGGCCATTATGCTGAGCTACCTGTGTGCCAATGGCTTCGACCTCTCTATGTCGTCAGCCAGCCTGTCGCATGGTCTCTATGGCATCGGTATTGCTGCTGTGGGTATGCTCTCTACGCTGGGCATCACGCTGGCTACTGACGCTTACGGTCCTATTGCCGACAATGCCGGTGGTAACGCCGAGATGTCACAGCTGGGTGAGGAGGTGCGCCACCGTACCGACGCCCTTGATGCCCTTGGCAACACTACCGCCGCTACGGGTAAGGGCTTTGCTATCGGTTCAGCAGCCCTGACGGCGCTGGCTCTCCTGGCTTCGTATATTGAAGAAATCAAGATTGCGATGTCTCGTGCCGGCGAGACGTTGACCAACGTTGCTGGCGACGTGATTAACGCCACCGATGCCACTATTCCCGACTTCATGAACTACTACCAGGTGAACCTGATGAATCCGAAGGTGCTCGTCGGTGCCTTCATCGGAGCGATGGCTGCCTTCCTGTTCTGTGGTATGACGATGGAGGCCGTGGGGCGTGCAGCAGAAAAGATGGTGCAGGAGGTGCGCCGCCAGTTCCGCGAGATTGCCGGTATTCTTGAGGGTACGGGTACGCCTGACTACGGCCGCTGCGTGGAAATATCGACCCGTGCTGCCCAGCACGAGATGGTCATTCCCTCGGTGCTCGCCATCATTATCCCCATCATCGTAGGCATCCTGCTCGGTGTAGCTGGAGTACTGGGACTGCTTGTTGGCGGTTTGGCTGGTGGCTTCACGCTGGCCGTGTTCATGGCCAATGCCGGTGGTGCCTGGGACAATGCTAAGAAGAATATCGAGGAAGGCAACTTCGGTGGCAAGGGCTCGTTCGCCCATAAGGCTTGTATCGTAGGCGATACTGTTGGTGACCCGTTCAAGGATACTTCCGGCCCGTCATTGAACATCCTCATCAAGCTGATGTCGATGGTCTCTATCGTCATGGCCGGCTTGACGGTTGCTTTTTCCTAATTAACAAATAGTAAACCGTCAAATAAATTGTAAATTGTAAATTGTCAAATAGTAAATCTGAATAATGCCGATTAAGATTCTGAGTGTCGACGACGAGATGGATCTCGAGTTGCTGTTGACACAATACTTCAGGAGGAAAATTCGTAAGGGTGAATACGAGTTCGTGTTTGCCCACAACGGTTTGGAGGCGCTCACCATGATGGTGAAGCACCCCGATATTGAGATTATCCTCTCAGACATCAACATGCCCGAGATGGACGGTTTGACGCTGTTGGCTAAGATCAACGAGATGCGTAATCCGGCGTTGAGGGTTATCATGGTGAGTGCTTACGGCGATATGGGCAATATCCGCCAGGCTATGAACAACGGTGCCTTCGACTTTGCTACGAAGCCCATCGATCTGGACGACCTGAGCGTGACGATTGAGAAAGCCATCGCGCAGATCAACTATGTCCACGAGATGCAGAAGGAGCACACGCAGTTAGAGTCGCTGAAGGGCGACTTAGCTGTGGCCGGCGAGATACAGCAGGCCATCCTGCCGCGTATCTTCCCACCATTCCCGGATAAAGCCGATAAGTTAGATATCGCAGCCTCAATGACCCCGGCTAAAGATGTCGGTGGCGACTTCTACGACTTCTTCCGTATTGACGACGACCGTATAGGCTTCCTTATTGCCGACGTCAGCGGCAAGGGTGTTCCTGCAGCTATCTTCATGGCTGTCAGCCGCACGCTGATTCGTGCCACAGGCATTCGTGGCGGCAGTCCGGCAGACTGTATTGGCTATTCGAATAAGCTGTTGTCTGACGAGTCCGTCGACTGTATGTTCGTTACCGTCTTCTATGGCATCATGAACGTGACTACAGGAGAGGTTACCTACTGTGATGCCGGCCACAATCCACCTTATATTATAAAAGGTACGGGCGAGGTCAAGGCTCTGGAGATGTCGCAGGACCCGATGGTAGGTGCCATCAGCGGCGTCGATTATCACGACTGTCAGCTGCAGTTGGATAAAGGCGACGCACTCGTAATGTTTACCGACGGCGTGACAGAGGCCATGAATGCTGCCAACGAGGAGTTTGGCGAGGCTCGCCTTGAGGCTACGCTGTCGAAGACATTCAGCAAGTGTCAGGACGTGGTTGAGGCTATCAAGACCGATGTCGCCGGCTTTGTCGATGGTGCCGAGCAGAGTGACGACATAACAGTATTGGCTCTTAAGAGACTGTGAATAAGAAGAATATAGCGACAGGCGTGGCTGGCCTTATCTTGTTGATAACGGCAGGGGTAGGGCTGACGGGCTGGTACAATGAGCATCAGCAAGTTGAAAAACTGGAAATGCAGATGTCGGAGTTGCGCCTGCAGGAGAAGAAGTCGGCCATTGTCAGGAGTGTCAGCAAGCAGATGGAGGAACTGGCCTACCAGCAACGTGCCATCTCGGACGAGCAGCGCGAGGAAGCTCTTCAGCAGAAGAAGGTAGCCGACGAAATGCGTCTGCGTTCAGAAGTGGAACGCCAGAACGCCATCGTCTCCCAGAACAAGGCCATCGCCTCAGAGCATCAGGCTCAGGAAGCCTTGCAGCTGGCTGAGAACGAACGGCTGATAGCCGAGCAGCAACGTATCAAGGCCGAGTTCTCCAAACGCGTGGCCGATACGCTGAGCTATACGGCTTTGGGTCGCTCCTTAGGCTCGCTGTCGTCTATCCAGTTACAGTTGGGAAATACCGAGGTTGGCGATTTGCTGGCCTATGCCTCTTATTACTACACGAACAAGAATCGTGCCGACGTGTATTATCCTGCTGTCTTCCAAGCGCTAACGACAGCCAGCGAGAGTAAGCATACGTGGCCAAGACACAAAGGTTCAGTTACGGCTATGGCCTATATGTCGACAGATGACGACAGAATGGTCACTGTGAGTACTTATGGCGAAATCTTCATTCACACAAAGAAAGGCGACGAGCTGATGACTGAAGCCTTGCTGAACAATAGCCAGTATGATTTCCGCGATGTCTTCATTGACGAGCATAGCACTATCTATGCCGTCAGTCGTACGGGTCATCTGGCCATTATCACAAAAGAAGCTACGCTCGTACAATATCTGTATAACCTGGATAATCCGATAGCTGTCAACTATCTCGATGAGAACAACTTACTGATCATTGGCGAGAGAGGGTTGGCGCAGTTTGATAAGCAGCGGAAGATTGTTGTCGCCAGCCGCGAACTGGAATTCAAGGTGACTGCCTCTACCCGCTATGACTACAAGCCGATTCTGTTCGACGACCAGGGACGACAGCATCTTGTGAACAATATTAACGACTTTGAGACCAGCAACGTGCCATTCAAGGGTACTATAACGGCTTTTGCCAGTTCCAAGAACAACCATTTGCGAGTTTACGGCTTGAGTGACGGTACTATCTACTTAGTAGATGAAATTTCCGGTAAGGTGACAAAGTTAGAGGGACACCTGTCGCGTATCTCGAAGCTGAAGTTGAACGGATGGCGCCTCTTCTCGGCCAGCTACGACGGCAGCATGAAGCTTTGGAACACAGCCAGTGAGAAGATTGAGCCGATGACGCTGATTTCTGCCGATTCCTGGATTATAAACTTTACCTTCGACAGCAAGAAGCAGCATGCGTGGATCGGCGACTATCAGGGCAACGTGATTGAGACCATCCTGTCCGTGCCGATGATGGTCGATATTATACGGGGCAAGTTGAAGCGTGATTTCACGCAAGACGAGTGGAACTATTACATCGGGAAGAACATTCCCTATGAATCGTTTCTGTCATCATCAGGAAAGGAGGTAGAACCATGAAGAGACTGCTGCTCTATAGTGTGCTGATGTTGCACACCTGCCTCATGGCGGCTCAGGGAATACCTTTCCTGCGTAATTACTATGCCGAAGATTACAAAGCCCATAACCGTAACTTCGATATCGTCGTGTCGAAAGACGGCATCGTCTATGTGGCCAACTTCGAGGGTGTCCTGTATTATGACCAGGCTGAATGGCGTATTATTCATACGCCGGAAATCACTCGCGTGACAGTTGTCTACTGTGACGCCAACAACACCATCTGGGTGGGTGGCTATAACTACTTCGGAAAGATTAAGACCAAGCCTAATGGTGAGCTGTATCTCAGCAGAGTCACCGGCCGTAACCTGTTCCGCGGCGAGGTGCAGGAGATTTGGGAAAGTAAGGATCGCCTGCATTTCCTGGTCAACGATGGTAAGGTCTATCAGATTCAGCATAACGAGGTGTCGGTAGAGAAGGTGGTCAGTAAGGACCCGCTGAACGTCGGCTTGTCAGACGTTGTAAACCCAGAAGCCATTGATAACGACGGCAATGTCGTTATATTGGATGATGTCACGCAGAAAGAACCGTTAGGCAACGGCTTGACTGCCGTTGTCAGACGAGGACGCGGCATTGATATTACTGACGATAAAGGCCAGCTCCTGTATAATATTTCGGAAGAAAATGGAATCTGTACCAACAACATAGTTTACGTTGGCTATAATGGTCACGGGCAACTTTGGGGTGCCACTGAGAATGGTGTATTCTGTGTGGCGGTTCCCTCCGCTTTCTCTCGTTTCACTTCTAATGAGGGACTGATGGGCGAAGTGCTGAGCATTGCCGATTTGAACGGTACGAAGTTTGTAGGTACCAACGAAGGTCTGTTCCTGCTGAAAGAGAAACACTTTGTTCGTGTAAAAGGCGTGGAACATGCTTGTTGGGCGTTGGAGAACACGAGTCGCGGACTGCTGGCCGGTACTGCCAACGGCATCTATCGCGTTCTTGCTGATGGTACGATTTCGCAGTTGACTTCGACGAGTACTACAGCGTTGCTGGCCGATGGTGATCAGGTCTATAGCGGCGAGATGGACGGCGTCTTCCTGATACAGACATCTGACAACAGCCGCAGGCGTGTCTGTGAACTCGGCAAGGTCACCAAGATTATTAAAGACGCCGAAGGTTGCATCTGGTTGCAGAATCTGTATGGCGAAGTGTGGCGAAAACAGGCTTCGGAGGGAACCTTCAAATCATATAGAAAAGGAGTCAACGAAGAAACGGCTTCGACGATTGTCGAGTTGGATGGCCAACTCAAGACTATCACCGTGGAGACAGAAGATCCCGTTCCTTATCCGCAATTCTCCTATACCGACGAGAACGGCGTCACATGGCTGACCGATAACGAAAGCAAGTCGCTCTACCGTTGGAAGAACAATAAAAGGCTGGATGACTACAGCCGCTTGCTGTTCCCCTTTAGCGAGATGTCTATACGTGCCCTGTATGTTCATGGTAGTGAGGTGTGGATAGGAGGCGACAAAGGCATCACCATTATCGACACCAAGCAGGAGGATGCTGCGCTGAAGGAGAAGCCCCGACTGCTTTTCCGCTCCGTCATACTCGGTAGCGACAGCATTCTGTGGGGCGGTTTCGGCGAGATGCCCGAGACGCTTCCTCAACTGGGAAGCGACGACCGAAACCTTCGTTTCACCTTTGCTCTCAACTATCCTCCGATGGTTGGCAAGGTGCTCTACCGCTATAAACTGAATGACGGTGAATGGAGTGCATGGGATGAGGATCATGAAGCAGAGTTCTTCAACCTGTCTCACGGCTCTTATACCGTTTATGTACAGGCCCGACTGGCTACCGGTGAGTTGTCGGAGCTTGTCAGTATGAACTTCAGCATCGCCCATCCTTTCTATCTGCGATGGTATATGCAGATATGCTATATCCTCCTGGCGTTGCTACTTCTCAGGGGCATCTTCCGCTACAGGCTGAAACGACTGAATTACGAAAAGCAGAAACTGGAGAAGATTGTCCAGGACCGTACGGCAGAGGTTGTGAAGCAGAAGGACGAGATTGAGGAGAAATCAAAGAGTCTGGAAACGGCACTCAGCGAACTGCACGAGACCCAGGGCGAGCTGATACGCCAGGAGAAGATGGCCACGGTGGGTAAGCTGACCCAGGGACTCATTGACCGCATCCTGAATCCCCTGAACTACATCAACAACTTCTCGAAGCTGTCGGAAGGACTGGTGAATGACGTCGCTGCCAACGTCGAGGACGAGAAAGACCACATGACGGCTGATAACTATGACGACACGATGGACGTGCTCGAAATGTTGCGCGGCAATCTGCAGAAAGTCAGCGAGCACGGTCAGAATACGACCCGTACGCTGAAGGCGATGGAGGAGATGCTGAAAGACCGTAGCGGCGGTATTGTGCCTATGAATCTGTTGTCTGTGCTGCGGCAGAACGAGGAAATGCTGGACACCTATTATGCTAATGACATCAGCCAATACGGCATTAAGACTGAGTTTGCGTTGCCGCAGGGTGAAGTCATGATCAACGGCAATGCCGACCAGTTGAGCAAGGTGATAATGAGTCTGCTGGGCAATGCTGTCTATGCCGTCGTGAAGAAATGCCAGCGTGAAAGCTTTGCCCCGGAGGTGTCGCTGAAGTTGACAGTCGTTGACGGAACGGTGTTTGTCGTCATACGCGATAATGGTATCGGTATCGAGGATACCATCATCGATAAGATATTTGATCCGTTCTTCACGACCAAACCTACTGGAGAGGCATCTGGTGTGGGACTCTATTTGAGTCGCGAGATTGTGCAGAATTACGGTGGAGACATACAAGTAAAATCTGTTAAGAACGAATATAGCGAGTTTACCATTACGTTGCCCGCCCTAATAGCTTAGTCTATGGAACAGGAAGTCGAGAAATTAAGAAAACAGTTGCAGAAACAGGAGAAGTTAGCCTCGTTGGGATTGTTGAGTGCAGGTATTGCGCACGAGATACAGAATCCGCTGAACTTTGTCATCAACTTCAGCAAGATGTCCGACAAACTGCTGAAGGACCTGAAGGAGATTGTCGAAGACAACGAAGACAAACTCTCTGACGACGACCGCGAGGAGGTGGAGGACATCGTCGCTGACCTGCGCGAGAACCTCAACAAGATTGTTGAGCATGGTGAGCGTGCCATCAGCATCATCCAAGGTATCCTGCTCGTGTCAAGAGGCAAGGAGTCAGAATTCCTGCCTACCGACATCTGCAAGGTTGTGAAGGAATACGTGTGGCTCTCCTATCATGCCATGCGTGCCAACAATAAGAGCTTCAATATCAGTATTCACGAACAGTATGAGGCTGGTATGCCGATGATGATGGTCATTCCTCAGGATCTGAGCCGGGTTGTGCTGAATGTGATGAACAATGCCTGCTATGCCGTATGGAAACGCTCACAAGCTGAAGGAACTGACTATCATCCCGAAGTGTCGGTCAGCGTGAAGACTGTAGGCTCTGACATCGTTATCGCCATTGCCGACAATGGCGAAGGTATGACAGACGAAGTGAAACAACGCCTCTACGAGAACTTCTTCACAACGAAACCTGTAGGACAAGGCACAGGACTGGGCATGGGTATTACCCGCGACCTTATCGAGAACAAGCATGGCGGCACCATCGCTTTCGAGTCTACGTTAGGAGAAGGGACGACATTCACCATTACCATACCCATCAAGAAATGAGGAATGAAAATGAGAATCAGATTTTTCTTGACAACCATCATCATCTGTGTATCCGCACTTTCCGCGCAAGCTCAAAATAGTTCTGTTCGTCAGATTTACAATCTTGCAGAAAGCGAATACGACCTTGGGCGAATAGAGCAGGCTGTGTCTATCCTGAACGACAACATGGCCAATTTCCAAGGCAATATCCGTCAGAGTGCCTTCCGCCTGATGGCCCTCTGTCACCTCAGCCTCGATAATCTGCAAAAGGCCGAAGAAGCTACAAGAAACCTGCTGAACGAAGATCCCTACTATACAGCCTCACCACAAGACCCCCCGCGCTTTATCGATATGGTGGATAACCTGAAGTCGGGTCTTTCTGCCACGATTACCACTGCCTCAAGTCAGGCGGAGAATCTCAATGAGGTGCCCGTGCCCACGACCCTGATTACCGAAGAGATGATACGAAACTCTGGTGCACGTAACCTGCAGGAGGTGCTCGCCATCTATGTGCCCAGTATGAACATCATCGACTGCAACGACGATATCAATATCAGCATGCGCGGCATCTACAGTAATGGTCAGGAGAAGATTCTCATCATGTTGAACGGACACCGCCTGAACAGTTACAGTATCAATATTGCTGCTCCCGACTTCAGCATGAGCCTCGAGAAACTGAAGCAGATTGAGGTGCTGCGCGGACCGGCGTCGTCACTCTATGGTGGTGTGTCGTTGACGGCCGTTGTCAACCTCATCACGAAACAAGGGGCTGACATTGACGGCGTCAAAATGAAGGTCGGTGGCGGCAATTATGGTCAGTTCCGGGGAGACCTGCTCTTTGGCAAAAGGTACTTTGACCTCGACGTGCTGGTCTGGGGCAGTTTCTACAAAGCCAAGGGCGAAAAGAGATTTATCACCAAGGAAGAGACAGCACTACCGAATTCGTACGGCCATTCAGGCGACATCGTTATCGGTGGTATAGGCAACAAACCGTCGTATGACTATGGCATCTCTCTAAAATACAAGAATCTGAAGTTCCTTTATAACACGCAGTTCTCACAGGTACAGTCACCCATGACGATGACCTACCTCTTTGCACCATACGAGGTAGAGAAATACAAGACCTACGATGGTATCCGTCCCAGTTTCACGACGACCTCGCATCATGCCGACGTCAGTTATGGGCAACAGTTCCATAACGTTTACCTCAAGGGAACGTTTGCCTACGACAACAGCGATATGTCTCACTATCAAGTCATCAGCGACACACAGATTCCCGGATTCGTCGATTTGCTGCCACTGCCTGAAAACTCTTCTGAAACACTCAGGGAAAAGGCAGAAGGGGGCTATTCCAGATATATGAACGGACAGGAGCATACATTCAGCGCCAAGCTACAGGGCGACTGGAGCTACATCAATACCAAGAATCACAGGGGACTGCTGTCTGCAGGTATGGAATACAGCTACTTTGAGATGGACGACGCCCGTTATACCTTCGGCTATAACTTCAAGTCGAACCTGCCGGAGACCATCCCCGTCTCTGATTTAGGTAAAGGTCACGAGAACAGCGCCAATGCCTACCTGCAGTTGAAGCATCAGTGGAAATCGTTCATTGTCAATGCCGGCCTGCGTTTCGACTATAAATACCGCTATGACTCTACCACCATCAAGGAGTTCTCGCCGCGACTGGCACTTATCTACGTGCAGCCCAAATGGAACGTTAAGCTGAGTTATTCCAAAGCCTATATCGATGCACCCTATTATTACCGCAAATCAAATGTTTTCCTTTATGCTTTTGCAGGCCTGAAAAACTCTTCTGCCCTGTTGGACCCTGAGACGATGCACTCCTATCAGCTGACCTTTGGTGCCACACAATGGCTGAAGGGCCTGAATTTCGAGGTAAACGCATTCTATAACAAGGCACGTAATAACATCCACATGAATCTCCTCGATTATAGTAATGATGCCAAAAGCGATATCTACGGAATAGAGTTTTCCGGTAATTATGAGACGTCCCATTTCTCTGCCTACGTGTCTTCATCGTGGCAGAAAGCTCACATGTATGAGATTTATAATGAGGATTTCGACAGTCCCCACAACACACCGGAGTTCTCTGCCAATTCCGTGCTGACATGGCGCGCCACTAAACGACTGAAACTGCATACGCGCATGGGCTATTATAGTAAGCAGCACACGCAATACTATAATATTACCAACTATGTGCTCTATTCCCAATACACTAATGCTTTGGTGGAATTGTATACAAAATATGCAGGGGATGAAATTGGTGAAGATGGATTCCCCGTCTCGATGACGCCAGAAGACAGGTTTAGAGCAAGGACTATAGGTGATATGATGGACAAGGTGACGAATAATCTCTATACTAAAAAGGATATTGACCCATACTTCCTTGTCGATGTAGGTGCCAACTACACATGGGGGAAACTGGAGCTTGCGCTGAACGTCCACAACCTGCTAAATAAGAAATATGTATTGAGTGGTGCCAGTACAGGACTCATCCCGCAAAAAGGACGGTGGTTCTTGTTTGACATTGCCTACAGATTTTGACGAACAAGCTAAAAGGAACCCCAAAAGTCCCTTTTCTTGATTTAAAAAAAGCAAAAATTCGAGTTTTTCGTAAGATTTTGCAATCTCGGGTTTGCAATTTAAAGGAAAAGTTGTATCTTTGCAGACGCTTAAGAACAAAAACCACGAGAATGGAGGCTTTTTTCCGGACATATCGCTATTTAGTTGAGCATGTGAATGCTCCCGTCCGTCGTACCCTTATGGACGAGATCAACTGGAACGACCGTATGATAGGTATCAAAGGAACGCGCGGCGTCGGTAAGACGACGTTCCTGCTCCAGTATGCCAAGGAGAAGTTTGACATCAACGACCGTCAGTGTCTGTATGTCAATATGAATAACTTCTATTTCCAGGGACGCGGCATTGCCGACTTTGCCGGCGATTTCTACCACAAGGGTGGGAGAGTGCTGCTTATCGACCAGGTGTTCAAACAGACCGACTGGAGTGCTGAGCTTCGGAAGTGCTACGACCTTTATTCGGGGCTGAAGATAGTCTTCACAGGCTCCAGCGTCATGCGACTGAAAGACGAGAACCCCGAACTGAACGGTATCGTCAAGAGCTACAACCTTCGTGGATTCTCGTTCCGCGAGTTCCTCAACCTGTTGACGGGGAACAGCTTCCAGGCTTACACTTTGGATGAGATATTGTCTGACCATGAACGCATCGTGAAGCAGATTCTGCCTCATGTGTCACCTCGCCGCTATTTTCAGGATTACATCCATCATGGCTTCTACCCCTTCTTCCAGGAGCATCGCAACTATTCTGAAAACTTGTTGAAGACGATGAACATGATGACCGAGGTCGATATCCTGCTCATCAAGCAGATAGAGCTGAAGTATCTCTCGAAGATTAAGAAGCTGTTCTACAAACTGGCAGAAGACGGTCCTAAGGCACCCAATGTGTCGCAGTTGGCTAACGACATTGAGACGAGTCGCGCCACGGTGATGAACTATATCAAGTATCTGACTGACGCCCGCCTGCTCAATATGATTTATCCTGTTGGCGAGTCGTTCCCCAAGAAGCCGTCAAAGGTGATGCTCCACAATTCGAACCTGCTCTATGCCATCTATCCCATACATGTCGACAAGCAGACGGCTATGGAGACCTTCTTCGTCAACTCCATGTGGAAAGACCATAAAGTCAATCAGTCGGGACATGATGCCTATTACATGATTGACGGCGTCAAGAAGTTCCGCATTTGTGATGCTGAGTCCCACAGTAAGATAAGGTATGCCTCAGACACTATTTATGCACGCTATAACACGGAAATCGGCAAGGATAACCAGATTCCCCTGTGGCTGCTCGGCTTCTTATACTGACCGCGTGCATTGTCCACAATTCGAAAACGTAAACGATTTAGCAATATTTTGCAATACCTGCTTTGCATTTCGGGATTTTCTTTGTACCTTTGCACACGTTTTAAAACAACTCATCATTTTTAGGTATTATTCAAGATAAAATTGTTATACATTTTATATTTCTAAACAACAATGGCTAAAGAAAAGAAATTTATCACCTGTGATGGTAACGAGGCTGCGGCTCACGTGAGCTATATGTTCTCGGAGGTAGCTGCTATCTACCCCATCACCCCGTCTTCGCCCATGGCGGAGCATGTTGACGAGTGGGCTGCCCGTGGTCGTAAGAACCTCTGGGGCCAGACCGTCAGTGTTCAGGAAATGCAGTCAGAGGCTGGTGCTGCCGGTGCCGTTCATGGTTCGCTGCAGGCTGGTGCCCTCACCACTACATTCACCGCTTCTCAGGGTCTTCTGCTGATGATTCCTAACATGTACAAGATTGCTGGTGAGCTGATTCCCTGCGTATTCGACGTTTCTGCCCGTACGCTGGCTTCTCACTCTCTGTGTATCTTTGGTGACCACCAGGACGTGATGGCTTGCCGTCAGACTGGTTTCGCCATGCTCTGCGAGGGCTCTGTACAGGAGGTGATGGATATGACTGCCGCCGCTCACCTGGCTTCGCTCGAGACCTGCGTGCCGTTCGTTAACTTCTTCGACGGTTTCCGCACCTCTCACGAGTATCATAAGATTGAGCTGCTCGACCAGGAGGATGTTCGTCCTCTTGTGAAGGAAGAGTACATCAAGCGCTTCCGCGACCGTGCTATGTCGCCTGAGCGTCCTATCACCCGTGGTACCGCTGAGAACCCCGAGACCTTCTTCACACACCGTGAGGCCTGCAACCCCTACTACGATGCAGTGCCCGAGGTCGTTGAGAAGTATCTTGGCGAGCTCTCTAAGATTACCGGTCGTGAGTATCACCTCTTCTCTTATTATGGAGCCGAGGATGCCGACCGCATGATCATCCTGATGGGTTCTGCTACCGATGCAGCCCGCGAGGCTATCGACTACCTGAACGCCAACGGCCAGAAGGTGGGTATGATCAGCGTTCACCTCTATCGTCCGTTCAGCGTGAAGCACCTGCTCGCCGCTGTTCCCAAGAGCGTGAAGAAGATTGCCGTGCTCGACCGTACCAAGGAGCCCGGTGCTAACGGCGAGCCTCTGTACCTCGACGTGAAGGATGCTTACTACGACGTAGAGGATCGTCCTGTCATCGTCGGTGGCCGCTACGGTCTCGGTTCTCACGACACCACACCGGCTCAGATCATCAGCGTGTTCAACAACCTCGCTATGCCCGAGCCCAAGAACCACTTCACCATTGGCATCGTTGACGACGTGACCTTCACCTCTCTGCCTGAGGTTGAGGAGATTGCCCTCGGTGGCGCTGGCATGTTCCAGGCTAAGTTCTACGGTCTGGGTGCTGACGGTACCGTTGGTGCTAACAAGAACTCAGTTAAGATCATCGGCGACAACACCGACAAGTACTGCCAGGCTTACTTCTCTTACGACTCTAAGAAGTCGGGCGGCTTTACCTGCTCTCACCTGCGTTTCGGCGACACGCCCATCCGTTCTACCTACCTGGTGACCACGCCTAACTTCGTGGCTTGCCACGTTCAGGCTTATCTCCACATGTACGACGTCACCCGCGGTCTGCAGAAGAACGGTCAGTTCCTGCTGAACACCATCTTCGACGCCGACGAGCTCGAGAAGTTCATGCCTAACAAGGTGAAGCGCTACTTCGCACAGAACAATATCACCGTCTATACCATCAACGCTACTAAGATTGCACAGGAGATTGGTCTGGGCAACCGCACCAACACCATCCTGCAGTCGGCATTCTTCCGCATCACCGGCGTCATCCCCGTGGAGCTCGCTGTTGAGAAGATGAAGGCTGCTGCCCTGAAGTCTTACGGTGCCAAGGGTCAGGATGTGGTTGACAAGAACTACGCTGCTATCGACCGTGGTGGCGAGTACCAGCAGCTGACCGTGAAGCCCGAGTGGGCTAACCTGCCCGACGACGAGGTGAAGGCCGACAACGCTCCCGCATTCGTCAAGGAGCTCGTTCGTCCTATCAACGCTCAGGCTGGCGACCTGCTGAAGGTTTCCGACTTCGTGAAGCACAACACCGTTGACGGCTCTTGGGAGGTTGGTACCGCTGCTTACGAGAAGCGCGGTGTTGAGGCCTTCGTTCCTATGTGGAACAAGGACAACTGTATCCAGTGTAACCAGTGTGCATATATCTGTCCTCACGCTGCCATCCGTCCGTTCGTTCTGACCGACGACGAGCTGGCTGGCTTCGACGGCCTCGAGACCCTCGAGATGAAGGCTCCCGCCGCCATGAAGGGCATGCACTTCGTCATCGAGCCTTCTGTCCTCGACTGCCTCGGCTGCGGCAACTGCGCCGACATCTGCCCGGGCAACCCGAAGACTGGCAAGGCCCTCACGATGGTTCCGTTCAATCCCGATGCTGCCGACATGAAGAAGATGGCTGCCGATTGGGACAAGCTCGTGAAGGTTCCCAGCAAGCAGGCTCTCGTCGATATCAAGAGCAACGTGAA
>Ga0310695_10004827_pt1 | contig 24297 bp, 24 predicted proteins | sample RumenRJG_04DNA_FD_203882 | JGI IMG/M metagenome (GOLD analysis project Ga0310695, IMG submission 203882) | Bovine rumen microbial communities from Lethbridge, Alberta, Canada - RJG_04 (v2) (version 2) | ecosystem: Host-associated > Mammals > Digestive system > Stomach > Rumen | place: Canada...
CGCTACGATTATCGCCAATATGATGTGGAACCTTGGGTACGGCATGCCGCCGAAGATTGCGGGCATTTTGTTTGCCGCCATGGTTTCGGATACTTTGTATTTCCGTTCTCCTACCACAACGGAAGCGGACCGGGCCGCGGCGAAACGGCTGGCGGTGCAGGCGGGCATCGAAAACCCGGAAGACTTTGCCATGCAGCTTTTGCGGGCAGGCAGCGTGCTGAACACCATGGCGCCGGCGGATATTATCCGCAATGACTTTAAGGAATTCGATTTTGGGGACGTGCGTGTGACCGTCAGCCAGATCAATATTATGGACCGGCAGCTGGCCCTGGAAAAACTGCCGGAACTGCAGGAAGCGCTGGATGCCTTCCGGCTTCGTGAAAAATATACCATGTCGTTGCTGATGGTGACGGATGTGCTGGGTGAAGCCACAGATCTTTTGGAATCCGGCAACCGGGACGGGGTGTTGGATCTGGCCTTTGGCCAGCGGGAAGAAGCGGGCTATTACCATCTGCCGGGGGTGCTGAGCCGTAAAAAGCAGGTAATCCCGCCTCTGACAGAAGCATTTAAAAAAGTAGACTGATTATGAAAACTTACATGTGTTTTGACATTGGCGGCACCGCTGTGAAATATGGCGTGGCGGATGAAAAGGGAAAACTGCTGCGGAAAGGCGAGATACCTAATTCCATTATGCAGAAAGGCGTGGATGGCCTGCTGGAAGACCTAACTGACGTTACTGGAGAAAACAAAAATAAATTTGATTTGCAGGGGGTCGCGGTTTCCACAGCAGGCGTGGTGGATCCGGACCGGGGCGTGATTTTGTGCGCACCAAAATATTTTCCCGGTTACCCGGGAACACCACTGAGGGAAAAACTGACAGACCGCTGTGGCCTTCCCTGCGCGGTGGAAAATGATGTGAACGCCGCCGCCCTGGGGGAATATTGGCTGGGAGCTGGACGTGGCGCAAAATCTCTTTTTTGTATTACGGTAGGAACGGGCATCGGGGGCTGCGCCATGTTGGACGGAAACGTGATTCACGGAGCGGCCTTTTTCGGCGGCGAGGCCGGCCTGCAGCGCGTTACGCCGGAACATACTTGGGAAGAAATGGCTTCTGTCTCGGCCCTGATCCGGAATGTGGCAAAGGCCAAAGGAATACCGGAAACGGAGCTGGACGGCAGAAAAATTTTTGCCATGGCCCAGGCCGGCGATGAGGCGGCGTCAGCGGCTATCGCAAAACAGATGGAGGATCTGGCGGCAGGTATTGCCAACATCTGTTACGTTTTAAATCCTGAACGGATTATTATAGGCGGCGGTATCACGGCCCAGAAAAAATATCTGTATCCTCTGTTGGACGAAGCCATACGTAAAAGATTATTCCCTCTGGTGTATGAAAACATGACGCTGTGTTTTGCGGAATTAACAAATGATGCCGGGCTCGTTGGCGCGTTGTATAATTTTTTAATGCGGGGATAAGAAGTCGCATAAACTTACTTAATCCGCAATTCCATACGCATTGCAATAATTCCCTTGACAAATATACCCCCTTGGGGTATATTATTTTTGTCCAAAGAAATACCCCTCGGGGGTATAGAGGAAGGAAAAGAGAATGGAAAAAAAAGAAAAATCCTGTTGCGACTGCGTGAAGCATAAACACAGGGATGTGAACAGTAAAGAATACAAAAGCATGATCCGTCGCCTGAAACTGATTGAAGGCCAGGTGCGCGGTATCGAGAAAATGGTGGAAGAAGACCGGTACTGCATTGATATCCTGATTCAGGTCAGCGCGATCCAGAGCGCTCTGAACGCATTTAACAAAGAACTGCTGGCCCAGCATATACACGGCTGTGTGGTAGATGATATCCGTAACGGGAAGGATGAAGTGGTGGACGAGCTGGTTTCGGCGGTTCAGAAACTGATGAAATGAAAATTACTGCAGTGAGTGAAAAACGGTTCGGTTTTTTGCAGTAAAAGCGTGAAACAACCGGTGTGCGCAGTGCAGCATGGCAGTAAAAGAAAGAAGTGAAGGAAGCATTGCGCAGAAGGACAGTATGATGAAGAAAGAAAAATACATAGTAACAGGCATGACCTGCAGCGCCTGCTCCAGCCGCGTGGAAAAAGCGGTGAACAAGCTGGAGGGAATTGAAAAAGCCAACGTCAATCTGCTGACTAATTCCATGCAGGTGGAGTATGATGAGGGAAAATTAAATGAAGAAGCCATAATCAAGGCAGTGGTGGACGCAGGCTACGGCGCGGAATTGATGGCGGAACCGGGCCATGTCGGAAATGTTTCCAGGGGCAGGGGCAGTGGCGACAAGAGGGAAAAAACGGAAGAAAACCCGGCGGTGAAGGCAGCAAGGGAAGCCATTGCGGAAATGCATAATCGGCTGATCTGGTCCCTGGTATTCCTGGTACCGGTGCTGATCCTTTCCATGACGCCCATGTTCGCAAAATTATTCGGCTTCGGGATACCGGATGTTCTGCAACATTATTTTTACGGAACGGAAAATGCCATTTGGCTGGCCTTTACGGAATTTATCCTGGTGCTGCCCATCCTGATCGTCAATAAAAAGTTTTTCATCAGCGGATTTAAAAGTCTGGTCATGGGCGGCCCCAATATGGACAGTTTGGTGGCGGTAGGATCCGGCGCCGCGCTGGTGTATGGTATTTTTGCCATTTATCGTATCAGCTGGGGACTGACTCATGGCGATACCGCTTTGGCAGACCTGTACCGCATGAACCTGTACTTTGAATCGTCCGGCATGATTGTGACGCTGATCACCTTTGGCAAGTGGCTGGAAGCCCGGTCCAAGGGTCGAACCTCCAGCGCCATTGAAAAGCTGATGGATCTGGCGCCAAAACAGGCAACGGTGATCCGAAACGGCGCAGAAGTTGTCATTCCTGCAGAGGAATTGGCGGAAGGCGATGAAATCGTCGTACGGCCCGGAGAAAGTATCCCTGCTGACGGGGTTATTATCAGCGGTAACACCAGCGTGGATGAAGCGGCCATTACCGGGGAAAGCATTCCGGTGGAAAAGCAGCCGGGGGACAAGGTTATCAGCGCCACCATAAATAAAACGGGGTTCATCCACTTCACAGCCCAGCGGGTTGGGGAAGACAGCACTATCAGTCAGATTATCCGGTTGGTAGATGAAGCCAGCAGCAGCAAGGCTCCTATTGCCCGTATGGCGGATAAAATTGCCGGGGTATTTGTGCCTGCGGTGATGTTGATTGCCCTGGCTACCTGTATTTTCTGGCTGCTGTGGGGGGAAAGCTTTGAATTTGCGTTCAGCTGCGCCATCAGCGTGCTGGTTATCAGCTGCCCCTGCGCTTTGGGTCTGGCCACGCCGGTGGCGATTATGGTGGGAACTGGGAAAGGCGCCGAAAACGGCATCCTTATCAAATCCGGAGAAGCCCTGGAAACGGCCCACAATTTAGATACGGTAGTGCTGGATAAAACCGGCACCATTACGGAAGGAAAGCCCCGGGTAACCGATGTGATCCTTCCTTACGGAAATGAAGAAGAAACCAATCCGGCTTTCGGGGCCCTGCTGACAGCGGCGGCCGGGCTGGAACATGGCAGCAGCCATCCTCTGGCAGGGGCCGTCATGGAATATGTTTCGGAAAAAGGGATCGTCATTCCCGAGATGCAGAACTTTACTACCCTTTTTGGCAAGGGCGTTCAGGGGGAAACAGGCGGCAGCCGTTATTATGCAGGCAATGACAAGTTGATGGAAGAAGCTGGCGTGGATCTTTCCCCGGTATCCGGTGAACTGGACAGGCTGGCAGATGAGGGCAAGACGCCCCTCCTGTTTGCGAAGGATAAGGAACTGCTGGGACTGATTGCCGTAGCGGACAGGGAAAAAGCAACAAGCCGCCAGGCCATTGCCGGATTTAAGAAGCTGGGCATCAACGTGGTGATGCTTACCGGCGACAACCGGCGTACTGCGGAAGCCATCCGCAGGCGTATGGATATTCCGGATGTGATTGCCGGCGTGTTGCCGGAGGGCAAGGAAAAAGTAATTTCTGATTTGCAGGCCCAGGGCCATAAAGTGGCCATGGTTGGCGACGGTATCAACGACGCGCCGGCCCTGGCACGGGCGGACGTAGGCATTGCCATAGGCGCGGGGACGGACGTAGCCATTGAAAGTGCCGATATCGTGCTGATGAAAAGCGACCTTTTGGATGCAGTGGATGCAGTTCGTCTCAGCAAAGATGTGATCAAAAAGATCAAAGAAGGGTTGTTCTGGGCTTTCTTTTATAACGTGGTGTGTATTCCGGTAGCGGCCGGGGCGCTGGCTCACTGGGGCATTCATCTGAATCCCATGTTTGGCGCGGCGGCTATGAGCCTGAGTTCTGTTTCCGTAGTAACCAATGCGTTGCGGCTGAAAGGCTTTAAGCCTACCGAAGCGGAAGGACCCAGGGAAGAAACGCAAACGGTCTCCGTCCGGCTTAGCAGTTTACACTTGGTTGATGCGGCGGAAAATGATTTCGCCGGCAATAATAAAAATGAAATTACAGGAGGACTTACTATGGAAAAAATTTTAAAAGTAGAAGGTATGATGTGCGCTCACTGCCAGAAACATGTTCACGATGCGCTGGCAAAAATGGACGGGGTCACCGCCGTTGACGTAAATCTGGAAGCAAAGACCGCGACGGTGCAGGAAACCCGTGATATCCCGGTGGCGGAATTTGAAAAAGTGATTGCCGACGCAGGGTATGAACTTGTAAAATAAAACCGTAAATTGGTTCCTTAAGTTTGTAAAAACGGATATCAAAAAATAAAAAACTCCGGCAGGTGTATCTTTGAAAATACATCTGCCGGAGTTCGTTTTTTCCCTCTTCTTTTTTATCGGTAAAATGCTATGCTATTTTTCAAAGTGCTGTGGAAAACATAAAAAAGCGGGTCTGCGAAAATTCGCAAACCCGCATGGATTCTGGTGGAGACGAGGGGGATCGAACCCCTGACCTCTTGAATGCCATTCAAGCGCTCTCCCAGCTGAGCTACGCCCCCAAAAGCTTTACAAGCGATATTATACGGAAAAAAGCCGGCTTTGTCAATATATTTTCTTATTAATTGTATCAGACACGCTTACCAGATAGAAGGCTTCATGCGGCGGTACAACGTCTCGTATTTCGTGCCGGAAATGTCTTTCCATTCCGCGTCAGGAAATCGCTTGTCCGTTTCCTTGTCAATTTTATTTTTCTTGTTTGCCTGATAGGTGCGAATAACACGATACTTTCCCGTATTATAATCCATTACAACGGCTTCGTAAAAATATGCGTACTCTTTTTTGTCTCTGTCGGGAATAAAGGTGGCGAACCAGAGACCTACCTGCTTGACGCCTTCATGGTACAGCTCTTTGTGATTGTAAAAATCTTGCACCTGCAAATTATTTTCTACCCGTGTCTGGATGGGAGTCCAGATTTTCTTTTTGAGTTTGCTCTTTTCCGCAAAGCAAACACCGGTAAGCAGCAACAATACAATTAGTGAAAGTGTTAAAATTCTTTTCATGATATCCTCCATAAAATCTTCTGCAGATTCATTTTACAATATTTCCTGGGAACTTGCATTATGTATTTGTAAACAATTTTGGCAACTGCATTTACACAGGTCTAATTAATAGTATAAAATATAATCAAAGGATAAGAATTAAAGACTATGGTGAAACCTTTTTGGAATTTATAAAGGAGGATGCGCTCATGGCTAATTTTTGTGGAAATTGCGGTTCGCCGTTAAAGGAAGGCTATAAGTTTTGCGAGAATTGCGGCGCTCCGGTGGAAGAATCTGCTTCGGCCGTTGGGCAGGCAAATGTTGATGCCGCATCGAATTATTCGGCTGATGTGGGTGCGAATCCGGTTGTAGGTTCAAGTGCCGCTGCATCGGGTTTGAATGCTTCCGCCCCAACGTCGGCTTCTGTTGCAGCATCCGCTGCCGCTGCGGCAGGGGCGGCAGCCGGGAGGGATGTCTTTGGTGATGCGAAGGCAGGACGCGAAGCGCCTGGCTTTAACCCGGGGCTCCAGCAAAACACAATGCCTCATCCGCCGCAGGCGGAAGAACAGGTTGCTTTTGAAACGACAGGTGAAAGGGTTGCAGAGGAACGGACGGCAGGCCCGGCGCCCGGGCTTCCCGCCAGAGAAACCGGTTCGAATTCCAACTTCCAATCCTACAGAAATCCGAACGGGAGTGGAACAGAGCAGCGTTATGAGCCTGACACAGACCTGAAGTCGATGTATCTGCGTTACGACAACCGGTTAAACCGGAAAGCGTATCTTATACGCAGCGTTCAGATTTGGGCAGTTTCCGTGGCGCTTACCTTTGTGGTGGGAATGATTGCGACTGTGCTTAAGATCCCATCCATTAACATGCTGTCAAATGTAATCTCTTTTGCCGCTGCTATTCCCAATATTATGCTTCTGATCCGCCGACTCCACGATTTAAACCGCTCGGGCTGGTGGGCTCTCATTATGCTGATTCCATTTGTTAATTTATTGTTTGCCATTTACATTTTGTTCTTCAAGGGAACCGAAGGGCCAAACAAATACGGGCCTGATCCGCTGGGTTAACGGTTAAATGCTCGCCGGGACAGTTTTTCAGATTATATGCCGTGTTCGTCGGGGCAAACATTTATGATGCATTTTGCTTTTTTGCTGACAAAAGGAAAATAGAATTGACATGGAACTACATTTTAAAAATTTCAGCGTTTTGCAAAATTTAAAAGAAGAAAATGTATCTGCGTCTTCGAGAACAGAAAACGCATCTGTGGCAAATCAAAATGGGCAATGTAAGTATGCGCGGTTTGATCAAACCGTCGCTGCTGACGTTCTTCGCTTTCACAAAAGTATCCCCGGTTATGGAATAACGCCCCTTGTTTCTTTACAGGAACGAGCGGCGGCGGGGCATGTGCAGGCTATTTATTGCAAGGACGAGTCGTTCCGCTTTGGCCTGAATGCGTTCAAGGGGCTTGGGGGCAGTTATGCCATGTTTCGCATTCTTTGCCAGCGACTTGGTCTGGATCACACCGTGACAGATTACCGGGATTTTCAGAAAAAAGAGATTCGTGAACAGTGTAATAAAGTTCATTTTGTCACGGCAACCGACGGTAATCACGGCAAAGGCGTGTCCTGGGCGGCGAAACTGTTTGGCTGCAGCGCTACGGTATTTATGCCGGCAGGATCAGTGGAGGCCAGGCGAAAGGCCATCGAAGAAGCGGGAAACGCAACGGCAGAAATTACGGAACTGAATTATGACGAGGCTGTGGAACATTCCTGGAAGTTGGCCCGGAAAAACGGCTGGATTCTGATTCAGGATACCGCCTGGGATGGATACGAACAATATCCGGAGTGGATTATTGACGGCTATCTGACCATGGCGGCGGAAGCAGTGGAGCAGTTACAAGATATTGTTCCAACCCATGTATTCCTGCAGGCAGGGGTAGGCGCCATGGCCGGCGGCGTAATGGAGTTTTTGCTTTCACATTATGTAAATAATCCGCCCTGTGTGACCATTGTTGAACCGAAAGAAGCGGCATGTATCTATCAATCCGTAAAAGCCGGCGACGGAATGATCCATTCCATTGAAGGTAACCCCGTAACCATTATGGCCGGGCTGAACTGTGGCACGCCCTGCCGGGTGACCTGGCCGGCCATTCGGGATAAGGCAGCTTTCTTCTGTTCCTGTGAAGATATCATTACGAAAGAAGGCATGCGGGCCTATGCGAATCCCTCAGGAAATGACGGGCCCGTTGTTTCCGGCGAATCCGGGGCTGTGACGTTTGGTCTGGTAAACCGCATTCTGCAGGATGAAACTCTTCGCCGCCTGTTCCATATCCGGGAAGATTCTGTCATACTGCTGTTCAACACAGAAGGGGATACCGACCCGGAAGGATATCGGAAGATTGTTTGCGAAACGAAATGTGAGGCGCATTATGCTTGTTGAACTGATACCTGCCTTTCTTTTCTATTGTTTGGTAAGCAGTATTACGCCCGGTCCGGCGAATCTTTGTTCCCTGGCCTCAGCGCTGAATTTCGGAAAAAAGCAGGCGTTGGTACAATGGCGGGGACTGTTTACCGGCTTCACGATTATTTCGCTGACGTCGGTGTTTGTGGCTTATTTTATCGGAACGGCGATAGGGGAGTATGTGAAATACCTGTCGTATCTTGGTGCTGCCTATATCCTTTGGCTGGCCTGGCATATCTGGCAAAGCGGTGATCCGTCGGAAGTTTCAGCCCGGGAACACTGTAATTTTTTCACCGGCCTGTTTGTGAATCTTACAAATGTAAAAATTATGATCTACTGCCTGACGGCCTTAAGCGCTTACGTGCTTCCTTACAGGCAGGATTTTATTTCTCTTCTTATCATCGGGGTATTCCTGCCCTTCACCGGTCCTGTCGCCAACCTTGTGTGGCTTTTTGCCGGCGTTGCGTTGAAAAAATTTTTCTCCCGGTACCGCCGCCCCATAAATGCGGCGATGGCACTGTCGCTGGTGTTCTGTGCTTACAGCATAGTAATTCGCTGATTGGAAGCTGTTGAAATAAAGGTAAAGAAGGTATAGTGAGTGTCGCTAAAAAGATTAAGAACGGGATTCATTATTGCGGGAATCATATGCATAAGCGTGGGTCTGTTCTGCGGGGCCCGTTACATGGGATGGCTGGAACAGGATTCCTCGCCGCTGGGAAATCTTGCCCGCTTTGTGTATGGGCCGGATGTACGGCGGGAGATGAACCGGCTGAAAATCGTAAAAGAAACTACGCCTGAGATTCCCCGGATTACGGCGATCTGTTATCATGAGGTGAGACCGGACCGCAGAGAAGATTCCCTGAATGTTGATCCGGAAACCTTTCGCCGCCATATTCGGGAATTTAAAGAGGCGGGTTATTCATTTATTGGAGTAAACGATCTGCGGCAATATAAAACCGGTTTGAAAAACCTGCCGGAAAAGGCGGCCTTTATCACCTTTGACGACGGTTATGCAGATAATTACAATTACGCATATCCCATCTTGCGGGAAGAACATGTGCCGGGCATCTTTTTCGTGGTGAGCAGCACTGTAGGCGGGAAGAACCGGATGACTGCCAGCCAGTTGCGTGAGATGCAGGCAAACGGAATGGAAATTGAGTCTCATACAGTGAATCATGAAAACCTGGCGGCCATGAACGAAAAAGAAATTGATTTTGAGTTGCGGGAATCGAAAAGCAGTCTGGAAAAAATTTTGGGAAAACCCGTCTGCGCACTGGCCTATCCCGGAGGAAAAGCCGATGAAGAAGTTTTGGAGAGTGTGAGAAAGTATTACGATATGGCTTTTGTGGCTTCGGTCTCGCCGGAAAGAAAACAGACCATGTACACCCTACAGCGTTACGGGGTATTTAACTGGAATGAACATATTGAATCCATTTTTAAAAACAGATAAAGAATGAATGCATTATCACGGAGGCGCATTATGAAAATTACAGCATTGATGGAAAATACATCCTGCAGGGACTGTTGCACTGCAGAACACGGCCTGAGTCTGTTCATTGAAACGAAAGACCATGTGATTCTGTTTGATTCCGGGGCCTCCGGTGCTTTTGCGGACAACGCGGAAAAGCTGGGCGTGGATTTAAGCCGGGTGGACATGGCAGTGCTGTCCCACGGCCATTACGACCACGGCGGCGGGCTGTCGCGGTTTATGGAAAAAAATAAGAAGGCGCCGATCTACATGGGGAAAGACGCCTTTGCGGGACATTATAAAAATAAAACGGATTATATCGGATTGGATACAGGACTTCAGTCTTCGGACCGGATTGTTTTTACAGAAAAAGAAAGGCTGTTGGCGGAGGGCATCGCCCTGTATACCTGTAACGACAGAAAACTGGTGTGTCCCATTGATACCAGCGGCATGACAGCGGAAGAAAACGGCATAGCCTATCCGGAAGATTTCCGCCACGAACAGTACCTGCTGATCGAAGAAGAGGGAAAGCATATTTTATTCAGCGGCTGCTCTCACAAGGGCATCCTGAACATTGCCCACTGGTTCTGTCCTGACGTACTGATTGGCGGTTTCCATTTTATGGGAGTGGCGCTGGACGAAGCCGGAAAACAGCGCCTGACCAAGGCGGCAGAAATTCTTCTGACGTATCCCACCATTTATTACACGGGGCACTGTACTGGTCTGGAGCAATATGAATTTATGAAAAAACTGATGGGGGACCGACTGCACTATGTGGCTGCCGGCAGCGTGGTAGAAGTATAAATGAAAACGGTAAACGTTGTTGCTGCGGTAATATGCGATTCTATTCAAGAAAAGAAAAAAATATTTGCCACTGCGAGAGGATACGGTGAGTTTAAAGGTATGTGGGAATTTCCCGGCGGGAAGATTGAAGATGGGGAAACACCGCAACAGGCCCTGATTAGGGAAATATGGGAAGAACTGGAGACAAAAATAACCGTAGGCGACTTAATTGCTACGGTTGAGTATGATTATCCGGCGTTCCACCTGTCCATGAACTGTTACTGGTGTCAGGTTACCGAGGGTGAGCTGAAACTTGTAGAAGCGGAAGAAGCACGTTGGCTTACCAAAGAAACTCTTTATGACGTACCATGGCTGCCCGCCGATATAACTTTGATTGCAGAGATTAAAAAGAAAATGAAATGAGGAATGGCGATAGTTCACTAAAGTGCTCAAAAATACAACATTGTTCACCGTGTTCTTGTTATTTTTTGCAGAGTCTCTCTTTCGGATTGGACTTCGCTTGTCCATAATGAATTGAATCACATATTTTTATAAAAAGATATTTAATCAAAAATAAAAAATAAGCTGTTGACAATAGAGGAATGTTGTGATAAAATTCGCATGTGTTTAAAATTTCATATTGCCTTATTGTGGTGGAAGATTTCGGATCAGTGTGTTTTGGTGCAGTGTAGTCCGAATTTTTTTATCTTAAAAACAATCGCCCTTAGTCCTTTACAGAAAGGAGAACCGAACCATGCAGCACTACCCTTACCAGTCCCCTAAAGAGTTAGAAGCTCTCATCAAAAAATCCATCATCGGGCAGGATGATGGAGTAAGGACGGTGGCCACCGCGCTTGCGGCCCATCTCCTTCGCATCGAGCACAACCAAAACCATCCGGAAAACCTAATCCACAAGGACAACCTGCTCATCATCGGGCCTACCGGTTCCGGAAAAACAGAATCCATCCGGACGGTCATCCGGGAGTGCAGGCTTCCCATCCCCATCGCCGTCGTCGCCACTAACAACCTGACAAGCAGCGGGTACCGGGGGAAAAACCTGGAGACGATTCTGACGGACCTTTATCAGGACGCGTTCCGGATTATAAGTGAAGACCCGGAAAAATACGTAGAGTACACGGAGGATGAAGAAGAACTGAAAGAGCGGGGCAGTGAGGCGGCTGTCCGGCTGGCCAACCGGGGCATCATCATCCTGGACGAAGTAGACAAAATCCGAATCGACCCCTTCGACCGGCGGGAGGACAGTTTCTTCCAACGGAACCTCCAGTCCCAGTTGCTGAAAATGATTGAGGGTGGCAGCGGGTTCGGGGAACACCAGGCGGCCAACAAAATAGATACTACGGACATCCTGTTCATCCTGAGCGGGGCTTTCGTGGGATTAGAGGACATTACCCGGCAGCGGCTCAGGCCCGAATGGGAACCGGAGCCGGAAGAGGATAAACCCATCGGCTTCCTGGCCCCTTCCCCAATAGACGGTAAAGCCGAAAAGAAAGAAACTGCGGAGCCGCAAGGGGAACTTACGCCCCGGGAGCTTATCCCTTCAACCGAAGACCTGGTGGAATACGGCTTTATGCCGGAACTGGTTGGGCGCATCACCCTCCGGTGCAGGTACAATCCCATTACGGCGGAAATCCTCTACAATATCCTCCGGGAGTCCGACATATCCCCGGCCAGGGAATTCAAGACGTTCTTCTCAAGAACGCAAAACCGGCTGGAGTACACCAATAACGCCCTTATGGAAATTGCCAGGCGGGCGGAAAAATTGCAGACGGGGGTCCGGGGGTTGCGGAATATTATCGGGGACATTACCTACCCGATATATTACGAGCTTTCCGGCCAGAAGCGGCGACGGGTTATCATCACCCAGAAAACCGTGAACGGGGAAGCGCCACCCACGATTCGGGAGATTCCGTACTGCGAGGATACGAACCTGCCAAGGCCGGAACAGCCCCGAAGGTTTCCCCGCCGACGGGGCGTTCCAAACCATCGCCAAAACAAAGCTACGTAAAAGCAACGTGGCTGTAACAGCCTTGCAAAGCCAAAGAAGAAAGCCCGCATGATTCGATGCGGGCTTTCGTTGTTCCGGTGTGTTTTATGTGGTAAAATATGTTATCAGTAATGAATCAGCGGCTTATTAATAGCTGAAGAAAGGGAGGCATAACTTGTGAAAAAAGATTTAGGCGTAGTAGAGGCTGTGTTTCCGATGCCGGTGCTGATGATTGCGGCTTACGACGAAAACGGGACGGTGAATGTGATGAACGCGGCCTGGGGGCAGATCTGTGATTTTAAACAGATTGCGCTGTTCCTGGACGAAGGCCACAAGACTACGGAAAATATTTTGAAAACAAAAGCTTTTACCGTGGCGCTGGCAGATCGAGATCATATGGTTGCGGCGGATTATTTCGGTATGGTCTCCGGTCACAAGCTGCCGGACAAATTTGCCCGTTCCGGTTTTACCGCGGTAAAGAGCAAACACGTTAACGCGCCCATCATTGAAGAATTCCCCGTAGTAATGGAATGCGAACTGGCGGACGTGCTGAAGAAAGGAAGCTTTTTCTGTGCCGTAGGCCAGATTGTGAATACTGCGGCGGACGAGCGGGTGCTGGATGACCAGGGGAAAATAGACGTAACCAAAGTTAACGCGCTGATCTATGACACTTTCCGCCACGGATATTATGTATGCGGCGATAAGGTGGGCCAGGCGTTTAAGGAAGGCGCCGCCCTCTTGAAGGAAAAATAAGCCGCCACATGATCTTGCAGCGGAGCAGTTCCTTTTATCTCCGGTTTTCATTACCCCAGTCGCAAAGTTTGTCAAGAACTTTCACAAGGGAATGGCCCCGTTCTGTCAGGGAATATTCCACTTTCGGCGGAATCTGGGGATACACCTTGCGCACGATCAGATCATCTGCTTCCAGTTCTTTTAAATTCTGGCTGAGGGTTTTATCTGCCACTTTTTGCAGATACCGCTGCATTTCGTTAAAACGGACCGGCTCGTACTCCATCAGGCAGTACAGGATAACGGGTTTATACTTCCCTGAAATCAGGGACAGAGTGTAGCTGTATCCGGTTTCGTTGAAGTCCGCATCTTCAATCCTTTTGCCTTCCATTTCTTACCTCCAAGTAAGTACCTAACCTAAATGTAGGTACTTGTTACTTTTATGGTTTCATGGTATCATACCCCACAGGAAAAAGCAATATGCAAAGGAGTGGATTCAAATGGCAAAGAAGATTGTAATTTTAAATGGAAGCCCCCGGAAAAACGGCAACACCGCGTCCCTCACTGCTGCTTTTAAGCGCGGCGCGGAAGAAGCCGGCAACGAAGTTACGGAATTTTTCCTGGCTCATATGAAGATCAACGGATGTCTGGGCTGTTGGCATGGTGGGAAAGACGCCGCCCATCCCTGCGTACAGCGGGACGATATGGAAAAAATTTATCCGCTGTACAAAGAAGCGGATGTCGTTGTGCTTGCTTCCCCGCTTTATTACTGGTTCATTTCTGGCTTTTTGAAAAATGCTTTTGACCGGCTGTTTGCCATTGCGGAAGGCGATCCCAACTATGCCAATCCTAAAAAGCAGACGGCTCTGATCATGGCTGCGGAAGGCAATGAATTTGAAGAAAGCGAATACTGGTACGACCATTTAGATCAGCATATCGGCTGGAAAAGTATCGGCAAAGTGTTGTGCGGGTTTGTAGCGCAGCCTGGCGATACAAAGGAGAAAAAAGAACTTGCTGAAGCCTATGCGCTTGGAAAGTCGATTCAATAAATTTCATATGTTCTTTAGCTGCCGTGATTTTTTTACGGCAGTTTTTTTATGTTATAATAAATTATAGGACGTTCGGTTTTACTGTGAGATGGCGGAAGCTGAAATGGAAAAGATGTAAAAGTAAACTTTTAATTACAGCCGTAGTCGCCTGCGGTGGATTGTTCTAATAGTAAAATAACATTTGCAAGGAGAGGGGACAATGAAACGTTCTTTATGTAAAATAATCGCAGCATCAACCGGTATGCTTAGAGTTTCCGCAACCGCATCAGCAGCAGCTCCTGCCGGGATTATTTGCAACGAAGAGCCGGACAGCAGTAAAATTGCTGTAGCCAGCCGTATCATTGCCGGGTTGCAGCGTGATATGGAAGTATATACAGACCGGGGATCCGGTCCCTTTTTGGCCGCTATCTATGATGGGGACGGGAACCTTGTAGCAAAAATGCCGAATACGGTTGTTATTGACAAGTGTTCCCATAACCACGCGGAGATGAATACCATAAAAGCGGCTGAGGAAAAGCTGGGAACCTATGACCTTACTCCCTTCAACCTGAAACTGTATATAACTGCGGAGCCTTGCGCCATGTGCATAGGCGGGATCATGTGGTCCGGTATAAAGGAAGTGTATTATGGCGTGCCTACCCAATCTGTGGAAAAGATTACAGGGTTTGATGAAGGGTATAAGCCCGAATGGATAGAACAGTTTAAGAAACGGGGCATCGTTGTGTACGGCAATATTGAACGGGAACTGGGAGAACAGGCCTTGCGAAATTATGTGGCAAAAGGCAAAACAATTTATCAGCCCGCCCGGGAAGAAAAGAATTAATTGTTAGTTCTTTTGAAAAAATCATTTGATGTATTACGATTAAAAAAATTATGTTAAAGCGGTAACCTTTGAGCCTTTGATAAAAGTTAACGCCTTAACTGGCAAATATCGCATAATTTGGGAGCGAACTGCCGAAAGAAGGTGACGCAAGATGGGAATCATTGATCCGACCGCCTGCTATTCATTGATAGAAGAGTTTACCCTGGGAAGAGACGTCCTGGCAGAAATGGCTGAATCGTTCCGGGACGAAATGACCCGGGGATTGTCCCACTCAGGGAGAGCATCCCTCCGTATGCTGAAATCCTACATCGGTTTGCCAACGGGTAATGAGACCGGGGAATATTTGGCTCTGGATTTTGGCGGAACTAACCTGCGCGTTCTGCGCATCCTTCTGGAGGGACAGGGAAAGTACAAAATCCTGAAAAAAGTCGCCAGACCTCTCCGGGTTGAAGGGGAGTACAATTATATCGGCGCCGGCTCTGAAGCCGAGACCTTGTTTGATTTCATCGCCGTCCTTGTAGATGAAGCCATTGAGGGAAACCGAACTGACAGGTTCTTTTTGGGCCACACCTTTTCATTTCCTTCAAGCCAGACGAGTTTGCGGGACGCTACCCTGATCAGCTGGACGAAAGAGTTTGCCACCGGGGGCGTGGAAGGCCGGGCGGTCAACGAACTTTTGCGGCTTGCCCTGGAACACAGGGGAATAAAAAATGTGCTGCCTGTGGCCGTTATCAACGATACAGTGGCAGTGCTTCTGTCTGCTGCTTACCGCCATGGGGATACTTTTATCGGCTCCATTTACGCCACGGGACATAACACCTGCTATTTTGAACCGGAGGCAGAAGCCGGTGAAGCACCCATGATCCGGAACCTGGAGTCGGGCAACTTTGATATAGTTCCTCAAAACCGGTTTGATATGTGGCTTGACGCCCATTCCGAAAAACCCGGGGAACAACTGCTGGAGAAGATGGTGGCAGGCCGGTACATGGGTGAACTTTTCGGCCTGGCTCTGGCAGAACTTTTGGGAGAAAAGGGCAAAGTGTATCCATTTACCAGCGTGGATATTTCTGAAATTATCAGGGACGAAACGGATGATCTGCTCAGGGATGGAAAAAATTTGAACACAAAAATGACGCAAGCTTGCGTTAGGCAGCCCCAGTCCCATTTTAAATCTGCTGCTATTATTAGTAACAAAACCCAAAAAGAATTTGCGCTGGAGGATGTGGCAATGGCCCGGGAACTTGCTGCGGCCATCGTTGTGCGGTCGGCACGGCTGGTGGGTGCGTCTTTTTCCGGCATTCTGGGCCATATGGGAAAAAACAAAGAAACCCGCCAACATATTGCAGTTGACGGGTCTGTGTACGAGAAGATGCCTCTGGTAAAAGAACATATCCAGGCGACGCTCCGGGAGCTTCTTGGCGCTGCCGGCGATAACATAGACACCCTTCTTGAAAACGGAGGCAGCGGTTTAGGCGCCGCTATTGCAGCGGCCATGGCTGAGAAGTAAGGGAACCGTTAATCAATAATTTATTCTTTTGTAAACGACTTTAATCTTTGCATTTTGCGTAACAGAAATCTTTTTGAGCTTACGCGAAAAATAAAATTGTTTGCGCCGTTTGCAATTTTTTACAGATCCTGATATGAAACGAAATCAGGTAATGGAAGCTTCGTAAATGGAATCCACCGATGCTTTCAGCAGCGCGTCGAATTCTTCGGCAGTCTGCTTTACATTCAGTCCTTCCGACAAAGCCCGGGAGAAGCTGGCGATCAGTCCGTGATTGGCCGCCAGTTTTTTATTGGAATCTTCCCTGGTATAGCCGCCGGACAGGGCGACTACGCGGACCACCCGGGGGTTGGCGATCAGTTCAGCATAGGTGTCGGGAATGTCGGGAATAGTCAGCTTAAACATCAGCTTCGTATCTTCCGGCAATTTGACCAGGTGTTCCATAATCTTCTTTTTCAGGATTTCTTCCGCCTTCGCTTTGTCCGGGCAGTGGATGTCCACTTCCGGCTCAATAATGGGAACCAGACCGGCCGCCGCGATTTGCAGGCCGATTTCAAACTGCTGGTCTACGATTTTTTGGATGCCTTCTTCTGCCGCTTCTTTAATTACGCTGCGCATCTTGGTGCCGAAAATATGCCGTTCATCCCGGGCCCGGGCCAACGTTTTGTCCAAACCGGGAATGGGTTTCATCAGCTGCACGCCCCCTTCAAGGTCTGCAAGCCCTTTGTCGATTTTAAGGATTGGGATGATTCCCTTTACGTCCCACAGATAGTCTGCCGTAAATTTATCCTCGATTTTCCGGTCCATGGTATTTTCAAACAAAATGGCAGCCAGCACCCGGTCGCTTGTGAAAGACGGGCTGGTGATAATCCGGGTCCTCATTTCGTGGACCAAGTTAAACATTTCCTCATCATTGGAATAAGCGGTTTCCTCCACGCCATAAAGCCGCAACGCTTTCGGTGTGCTTCCGCCGCTCTGGTCCAGCGCCGCAATAAATCCTTTGCCGTTTTTCATTTTTTCCAACTGCTTTTGATTCATGTTCATACCTCCATCCGTATTTATATTGGGGCTCTGTATCCTTCGTTTTGCGCAGTCCGGAAGCCGTTCGCAAAGGCTTGTACCAGGTTGCGCTTCTTACTTAATATTATAACAAAACAACAATGGAAATACCACGGCTGTTGTGAATATAAATCAGAATTTTATGCACACACAAACTTCACTTTTTGTTCAATCCATTCCCTTGTCTGCAAAGAAAAAACACGATACAATTAATCAAAAAGGACTCAAAACCCGAAAATTATATATAGAGCAAAGAGAGGGGTAGAAGAATGAAACAGATTGCAATGAACAATGTAAAAATAATTTCGTCAATGTTTTGTGCATTGGGAATTTTGGCCGGGGCGACAATGTTGCCGCAGTGTGCGGAGGCAGCAGAAACAAATACGCCTGTCACTATTACGCTGCCTGTACCGTATACGAAAGCAGGACTTACCGTGATGGAGGCCCTGGACCGGCGCAGGAGTACACGGCAGTTTGCAGACACGGAGCTGGACGATAAACAGCTGGCAGCCATCCTGTGGGCTGCCAATGGTATCAACCGGCCGGAATCTGGCAAGCGGGTGAACCCCACTACTAAAGGTATTTATAATATTGACGTGTACGCAGTGATGGCCAAGGGCATTTATAAATATGCTCCGGCAACCCATACACTTGAACAAGTTTCTCCGGAAGATTTCCGCCCGTTGATTAATGAGAAACAGAACTTTGTACATACGGCGCCTCTGACACTGGTTTTTGTGTCTAACCCGGTGCCGCCAAAAGATCCGTCCCGGCCTGTAAATCCGGAACGGCAGCATGCCAATAATTGTCTGGTAGCGGGAACCATGTTGCAAAGCGTAGCCCTGACTGCTGTTAGCGAAGGGTTGGGAACTTGTGTGCGGGGCTCCATAGACAGGGAAGCTTTTGCAAAAGCAGCTCGGCTTGTGCCAGAGCAGCGGGTACTGATTTCCCAGACCATTGGGGTGCCTGCGAAGTAAGGAATATAATACAGGAATTTTTCTCTAGAGCAGAGTAAGACGGTTTGGCAATTTTTGCAGGAAGTCTGTTAGGGTATTGCGGGAGGTGTAATATGGAAATTCGTATTGCCACAATACATGACGCAGATGCGATACAGAAAATATATGCGCCGTATGTTATGAATACGGCTATCAGTTTTGAATACGAACCGCCGGACAGTGAGGAACTTGTACGCCGCATCAACAGCACGTTAAAGGATTATCCCTATCTTGTGGCGGTTGTAGATGGAAAAATCGCGGGCTATGCCTACGCCGGTGCATACCGTTCCCGTAGGGCTTATATGCATACGGCGGAAACTTCTATCTATGTGGAAGCGTCCCAGCGGGGCAAGGGCATCGGCCGACGGTTGTATGAGGAACTGGAAAAAAAGCTGATTCCGCAGAATGTTTTCGTATTGTATGCCTGTGTGACGACAACGGACAGGAACGATGATGAACATTCTACCGACGCCAGTATCCGTTTTCATGAAGAGATGGGCTATTCTATGATTGGCAGGAACGATTGCTGCGGATATAAATTCGGCAAATGGTACAGCGTGGTGTGGATGGAAAAAGTGATTGCAGAACGGCCTGAAAATCCGGAAGAATTTACTCCTTTTTCTGAGTGTTCCATCCGGAATAATCCATGATATTGCAATAAAAGGCAGATAAAAGACAACAGGGGAAACCTATTGTTGTAATAAGATTCCGTCCCACATTGTGGGAATCATGGAACACGGCGGGCTGATACCTTACCTGATGGAAGAAAAACTGGGAAAAAAACAGGATGCGTAACATAAATATTTATCGAAAAAAAGTTGAAGAGAGTTTTAAAAACTATGTTTCAAACTATGATCTGACCGATGTAAAAGTGAAATTGAAAGTGGATCATACTTTCCGTGTGGCAGCGTTGTGCGATCTGATTGCCGACGAACTGGGCTTGAAGGGATACGATAAAGACCTTGTCTGGCTCCTTGGAATGCTCCATGACATTGGGCGCTTTGAACAGTTGCGCCGTTTCCACACCTTCCGGGATGCCCTTTCCGTCAATCATGCAGAGCTTAGTGCGGACATTCTGTTCCGTGACGGGCTGATCGGAAATTTTTTGGAAATAATATCGAAAGACACACATGAGAGTGGTCAGGATGATTTTCAGCTGATAGAAAAGGCCATCCGGCTGCATAATGTATATCAGCTGCCGGATGACCTGACAGAAAGGGAATATCGCTTTGCTACAATTTTACGGGATGCGGACAAGATCGACATCCTGCGGGTAAATGTAGAAACGCCCCGAAAGGAAATTTACAGTGTGGCGGAAGACGTTTTTCTTATGTCGCCTGTTACCGATGCGGTTTATGAGAAAATATTGCAGTGCCAGAACCTGCACCGCAACTGGATGAAGACACCGGCGGACCTGCTGCTGGGGCATATTTCCTTTGTGTTCGGGCTGGTATATCCTGTAAGCGTACGCCTGATGAAAGAACAGGGTTATCTGGAAAAGGTGCTGCAATTTCCCAGTCAAAATGAGGAAACGAAACAGCGGTTTTCTGAGATGCGCAAGGTGGTTCATGGGTACATGGAAGAACGGATTCGCAGGGAAGGTGCTTGATTTTTATTTCAGAAAAAGAGATTTGTTCGTTATTCGCCCCGTTTGGCCACGTCTTCTTCGATTTCGGCTTTCCAGTCATCAGCAAGAGCCGCATCCATTCTGCGCATACAGCACATGGCTTCGCCTACCACTTTGTAGTTCAATGCAGTACCATGCCTGTCTGATTTGTACCGTACGGCGTGTCTGGCGGAAATACCGATTCGTCCTGCGGCTGTTACGGCATCGATATTAGCCCCCAGGAACAGGAATTCCCATTTGTGCTTTTCCTGCATCCGGCTCAGCAGGCGCTTTACTTTTTCAAGACTGTATTCACAGCTTGAATTTTCTTCCCCGTCGGTGGTGATGACCACAATGGTTTTTTCCGGCTTTTCTTCTTCCGGCAGGTTCTTCTGCACTTTGCGGATATGTTTTACGCTGTGGCCTACTGCGTCCAGTAACGCAGTGCAGCCCCGGGCGTAGTATTCTTTTTCCGTAAGCTCTTTAATTTTTTCCAGCGGAACCCTGTCGTGGATCACATCCATTTCCCCATCGAACAAAACCGTGCTGACGACGGCGCTTCCTTCTATCTTTTTTTGTTTTTCAATCAGCGAATTGAAGCCGCCGATAGTTTCTTTTTCCAGTCCACTCATGGAGCCGCTGCGGTCTAAGATGAAAAGCATTTCCGTTAATCCTTTTTTCATGTTGTTTCCTCCTTGGCTGAATTTAATTTTTCACGACTTTGTTTTGCCTGAATTATTATCTGTTAAATGAATCAGTGTGGGTTTGTTTTAATTCTGTGATTTTTTGCAATCAGCAATTCGTTAAAATTTTTTATTGCCTGCGTATTAAAAAAGACTGTAAGGATTTTTTCCTTACAGTCTGATTTTATTATAAAACCAAATTGGAGTGGTCGCCTGTCAGGCGACATTTACAATGCCCGTCCAAGAGGCAAGCCCGAAGGGCGCAGGTGATTGGTCACGGGCATGTACATGCAGTGCACCGCAGAACGCAAGAAGCGTGATGCGCAGTGCACGAGCCATAACAATGCCCGTCCAAGAGACATTAAATCGTTGCCAGCCCCCAGTCTTCTAAAATGCCGTTCACTTCCCATACGGCCCGCTTGTTGTTGGCAATACAGTAAGAGATGACCAAATCCGTAATCTTGCTGCGGGACAGGGCAAAACCTGCGGTCTCCAGCAAGGCATCGGTTTCTTCCGGCGAAAGCTGTAAGGCCAGTGCAAGACGCACGGCCGTATATTTTTTCGGCTGGTAATCAATGTTGCTTTGGATTTTTGAAAACAGTTTCCGGTCCAGACAGGCGTTGTTGTAAAGCTCCGGCGGCGTCATGTGTTTTTCTTCCATGAAGCGCAGCAGCATCTGGGTGAAGGTTTCTTCTACGGAAAGATTCTCTCTGTCAAGCATCCAGGGGCCGGCTAAATCCCCGGATGCCATTTGGAATCTCATTTTAGAAAGAAGCTTCTTCTCTTTGGCTGGTGCAGGAAGACTGTCAGCCATTGCAGAAGCGGATCCCATGTCACAGGAGAAATCGAGGCCTTCTTCAAAATCAGTAAATTGTTTTTTCGCTTTCTTTGCGGCCCTAATCTTTTTGCTTTGCGTCGGCGGTTCGCTGGCCATCTGGAAGCGAATGTCAGGTTCTGAAAATATGAAACCGGATGAATCCAATACTCCGTCTTCCGGGGAATCGGCTTCCGTCATTTTCGCTTCTTCCGCATCGAAGTGATAGTTTTCCCTGATATAAGCTGCCACGTGCGTAAACATAGCATTGTCCGGCAGCTCAAAGGCGGTGCGATTCGTATGCCTTCTGACATTAGGCGAACCATGGTACAGGACGATGAAAATATCTATGTCCGCTTTTGTTTCTTTCAGAAATAAATTGCAGGTGTCATACGCAACCTGCAGTGCGTCGTTATAAGGGTAACCATACGCGCCTGCGGAGATCAAAGGGAAAGCCACAGTTGTGCAATTATATTTCTGAGCCAGCTCCAGGGAGCGCAGATAACAGGAAGTCAGCAGTGTTTTCTCGTGGAATGCGCCTCCCCGCCATACCGGTCCTACTGTATGGATGATATATTTTGCAGGCAGATTGAACCCGGGGGAAATTTTTGCGCCGCCGGTGGGGCAGCCTCCTAACGTTTTGCAGTAAGCATACAGTTCGCTGCCCGCCGCCCTATGGATGGCGCCGTCCACACCGCCGCCGCCCCGCAGCTCGTTATTGGCTGCATTGACGATGGCGTCTACTTTCAATTTGGTGATGTCGCTGCGGATAAATGTTACGGACATAATTTACTCCTTGTAACAAACAGCCTTTGCCTGGCGAAAACATAAGCAAAGGCTGTATTTTTGTTTGTAACGTAAAAGGCTTTGATTTCAAAAGAATTGCTTTTCAAATAGCCGCCGGGTTTAATGGATCAGTAGTTCTTAGTTGTTACGCCGCCGGTTTTACTTCCTGAGGTACTGCTTTAGTTTCTCTTTCCACGGAAGCTTCCGTAACCGGGAAGGTGAAATAGGTGTCCGGATAGGGCTCGTCTTTCAGGGTGAAGTGCCACCATTCTTCTACCAGCGGTTTAAACCCGTGGGAGAGCATGGCTTCCCGGAGGATCATGCGGTTGCGGAATTGTTCTGTTGTAATTTTTGTGTAATCAGGATGGGATAGCTCGCCAAAATAATCGAAAGTGCCCCCCATATCCACTTCTTTTTCTGTTTTCATGTCGAACAGGGTAAGGTCAACGGTGCTGCCCCGGCTGTGGCCGGAGCGTTCCGCGATGTAACCCAGGGGGAACAGCACGTCTTTTTTCAGTTCCGGATAAAAATACGGTTTCATGCGGGTATCTTTGAAATCCTTCGCCCATCGGGCAAAATGGGAAACCGCCATTTGAGGACGGTAGGCATCGTAAATTTTCAGTCGGTACCCTTTTTTCTTTACATCATCGCTGACAGCCTTCAGGGCCTGGGCCGCTTCCTTTGTTAACAAGGCGGTGGGTTGCAGATAGCCGTCGATGCGGTCCCCTACAAAATTATAAGTGGAATAGTAACGAATCTCCAAAATCGCGTCTGGCACCACGTCGGTGAGCAGCACAAAACCGGAAGCATCGCTGGAAAATTTTACGTCGTCGTCGGCCTGTGCCGGTTGCGGGCAGAATCCTAAAAGGCAGATGCAGAGCGTTACAAGCATAAAGAGTTTTTTCATTTTTGTTCCTCCTCGTTTGTAATAAAAGCTATCTTTTGTACAAAAATTCCGTAATGAAGCCTGCGATATAGCCTACGCAGATGCCGCCCAAGATATCTGTCGGATAGTGGACGCCCATGTACAGTCGTGCGAAAGCTACCAGCGCAGCGATGCAGATGGCAGGAATGCTGTATTTTTTCGGCAGGATGCGATAGGCGATAAAGGCAATGGAAAATGCCAGCACCGTGTGCCCTGACGGGAAAGAAAAATCCTTGGGACGTTTAAACAGGGGCTCCAGTCCGGAAATTTCCAGGAACGGACGGGGGCGCATCACCGTTTTTTTGAGCCAGATTTTTATGTACGTACCGATGAGTCCACTTACCACGCAGGCAGAAGCGATGGGAAAAAGTTTCCGCTTGTCCCACAGCAACATAATGGCCCGATAAACGCACATGACGATGGTACCGTAATCGGAAATCCCTTTAAAAATCGGCGTCAGCGCCGGAGAACGCAGATTGTCCTGGATAAAAAGCAGAATGCCGCCATCTATCTGAAGAACGGCATCAGGTATTGCTACAGGCATAGCTAACACTTCCTATAAATTATTTTTACTTTATTATTATACTATATCTGTATTACCAGTGCAAAAGTGGGGGGAGATTTTGCGGACAGATAAATCTGTATGTGTTATTAAAATGATTTCTATGATAAAATATAAACAAGAATTAATGTGCCAAAATTATGCTGTCAGGCAAAGGCATCGCAAACCCGTCACCGATTGCTATTACATGGATTCATTCGCCTGTGGCTTCGAAACTCGGGACTTCGTCCCTCGAACAGTCTCGCCACGACGGCGAAATTCATCTCATGGAATGACGCAATCGCCTCCGACGGTTTGCTCACGCCTTTCCCTTGCCGCATAATTTTATGCACACAAAAACTTCAATTTATTACATGACAGGAGGCCAAAGACATGAAACGCATACGCATACTTTTCACCATTCTCGTAATGACAGTGCTCCTCATGGTTTCTGCATCCGTCTGGGCCGCGCTGCCACAGGACGGCGTTTATGAAAAGAAGGACGAAAGTGGGAAAGTGACCGCAAGGATGTACGTGCTTTCCCTGGAGGGAAAGGGAATGGAAGGCCCC